>OLRJ01000028.1_pt1 | contig 149625 bp, 168 predicted proteins | sample 1672741 | NCBI WGS metagenome assembly OLRJ01 (sample SAMEA3136719, study PRJEB25190) | human gut metagenome | biome: human gut; feature: human-associated habitat; material: faeces | place: Austria | collected 2013 | reverse complement strand
CAACTGGCTCACTTTTTTATTAGCGAGGTGGCTCAGTTTTTTATTGACAAAGGCAAAAAAGCTGTTGATTGCTGATAATGCAGCATTAATTGTAGCTGTTTTATACATATTCATCAGTGCACTTTTGTACTCAAGTACCGTATTTTTATTTATCTTGCTTTTACCTATAAATTCTATAAATCTTTTAACATTTCTTCTATATCCTTCGATTGTAGAATTTGATTTTTCCTCATCTATCAAATACTGCGTAAAAGCTCCTATTTTACCTTTTAATTCTTCTCCATCTATAATTTTGCTGTTATTCATTTAACTCACATCTCCAATCATACATTTTATTTTACAACTTTTCTTATCAAAATATCAGTATATGTTTTATTATTTTACATTTCTTTAAAAAATACACTTAACTCAGTGGCATTTTCTTGGTTTGAAGATGTGTCGCAAACAAAAAACAAGTCTTGCAAAAGACTTGTTTTTACTATCAAATGCTCTTTAATAATTCAATTTAATCAACTACTAACGCTTTAGCCAACGCCTCAAGCTGTGCTCTGCTCATCAATCGCCGATTTAACATGTACCTCTTCCTGAATAAATGTGAGATTTTTCGATGATGAGAGCTATGCCATACCGTTCTATACAGCATACTGACCTTCAAACAATTCAATATCATAGTCATTTACTCCCACATATTTTATATCTTTTGTTATTTCCATCTTAATATACTCAATCCTTTTTTTATTGATTTATAATCGCATTTATTGTAGGCGCATTTTTTTCATCCCAAAGCATTATCTTTGATGATTCACCGTCTTTAAGTGTCAAAGGTGCAAATATGAATACGCTGTTTCCACCTACCATGTTAGGTTTCATTTCCTCCAATGTTCCAAGTAGTTTATTGTCCTTGTATATTGCACGATAAAGTTTTAATTCAGGCATTGTAACATTTTCTTTTGCCATGACTGTAACTGTTGTATTGCCTTGTTCATCAATAAGTTTTGTGACATCTACCTTATTTTTGAACGCGTCCAAAACCTCAAGGTTTTCTACAATACTTTCTTTACGCCACTTAGCATAGAAAACTTTATCTCCTATTGCTCTATCCGAAATTTCAGTGAGAGCTGTACCTGTAAATTCAGCATTATCATACCAACCTTCAAACTTATAGCCATTCTTTGTCGGCACCGGTAATGTTGCGGTTGTTCCATATATGTAACTTGAAATAGGTGTTTCTACAAATACTCCACCATCTGTATTAAATGTAATGGTATATTGCTCTGCTACCCATTTTGCATAGTATGTTTTATCTCCTGTTGCCGCCGCAGAAATTTCAGTAACCGTAACACCTGTAAATTCAGCGTTATCATACCAACCTTCAAATTTATATCCGTTCTTCGTCGGCACTGGTAATGTTACAGCAGTTCCATATGTGTAGTCTGTTACATTTTCTCCGATAGTACCGTCATTCACATTCAGTGTTACTTGATATACTCTTGAAGTCGAAGTATATGTCGCTTTATATGTTGCCGGACCTGTTACACTTGTCAATTCCGGAACCCATTTATCAAACACATATGTGTACCTGTCGTCTTGTTCCTTTGTCGGATTTGCTCCTGCATACACTGGCATTGTATCCTTTTCCACGTCTCCACTTTGCAATACTGTTCCGTCTGCATTTTCAAATGTAACCATATACTTATCCGGCTCATTTTTAGTCCATTTCGCATAGAATATCATGCTATTGCCTGTTTCAGGAACTTCTTTTATAGTAATTTCTGTTATTGGCGTTCCTGTAAATTCAGCATTATCATACCAACCATTAAAATGATAATCTGCCTTTGTTATATCTTCACTAGTTGGGAGCTTGACAGTAGTTCCATATTCATAACTTGTTATATTTTTATCATCTGCAATGGTTCCACCTTGTGTATTCAATGTCACTTTGTATGTATCCGCTATCCACTTTGCATAATATGTCTTAGCACCGATTTCATTAGGTAGTATTGTTTTCACTGATTCACCGCTAAAATCAGATTTTTCATACCAACCGCCAAATTTGTAGTGAGCTTTTGTTGGTGTTGGTAGTGTAGCACCAACTCCATATGTGTAGCTAGTCACATTTTCTCCATCTGCAATAATTCCATCATTAAGCTCATAACTGATTGCATATCTTTCAGCTATCCATTTCGCATAATATACCTTATCACCTTCTGAATCAGCCGTAATCATTGTAACTTTATTGCCGGCAAAATCTTTATTTTCATACCAGCCTTCAAATTTATAACCCACTTGAGTTGGTGTTGGAAGTGTTACGACTGTTCCCTGTGTATAATTAGTTATATTATCACTCTCGTTTGCCAAAACGCCTCCATTTGTATTTAATGTCACATTATATACAGCATCTAATATTGTGATTTCACCACTTGCATCCATATATCCGTTATGTTTTACTGTTACCTTTATTTTGTCCCCTGATACCTTATTAGCAAAATTTTCGTGTTTTACTGTAAGTATCAGTTCATTTTCAACCTTCTCGATTTTATATTTATCTGTTGCCAATGCCGTCGAACTGTCATCAATATAAACACTAAATCCAGTATAATCTTCTCCTGTAAAACTTGTAGGTGTAACAACAAATGTAGCATCCGCTATTTCGTTAGCTTTTATGATATTATTCTTTCCAGTCAATGTCATTGTCTTGTCTTCTTCTTTGACCATATAATTGAATGTTGCCGCTTTTTCTGCGCCTGTCGCTCCTGATTTTGCAATAAAAGATCCTTGTCCTACTGACTTTCTCGGTCTGAACTTAAATGTTGCAGTATTATCTTCACCTATTGCTTTTTGTGCGACATATTGTACCGTTTCATTACTAATGTCTTTATTATTTGAATTAGATAAAAACGAAGCATATACCGATTCCATTTCGTCGCCCTTTACCGAAACTGTTACTTGTAGCATTTGTTCAGGAGTAAGCTGTATATTTCCGTCTGTCGGCTCAAAAGTTGCAACAACCTTATCATTTTCCAATACAGATATTCCCTTAATCTCTACGTTATTCGCCGCCAAAACATTGAATGAACTGCTCAACATTGAACAAATTATCATTCCTGTCAATAATTTTTTAACACCCTTTTTCATAAAATTACACATCTTCCTTATGGTACATATATTGATATTTCATTTTCCAATGCATTAGTTGATACGTTTGGATAAAGTTCTTGAACTAAAGATAGTGGTATATATATTCTGCCATTTATTTCAATGGCATGCTCCTTTCCATTCCACAATGCTGAATTTATATATATTTTATCACCTTTAATAGAAACTTTAAGATTTTTGTTTTCACCATAAGCACAAGCAGTGGCTTTTTCTGCATTCCACTCTACCTTCATGTTTGTCGCCTCTGCAAAGTATCTCATAGGTAACATCCACATTCCATCAACAACAAATGGTACAGCATCAGTTGATATAACTTCACCATTCACCTGAACATCTGACTTCCTGAGCGAAAATACCATACTCTTATTGACTGATACCTGTTCCAACACAGGAGGTTTATTATATGCTCCAACTTTACCATCTATCCCCTCAATATTATAAAACGGTTCTGTTGTTTCGTTGTATGTATTTACAGAAATAGAATCTTCCACAAATCGTATTGGATAATAGTCAAATGAATTCCATAACGCATTAACATTGTTTGCAATTAGTATAAATCGGCATAAAGTACCATCATATTTAATTAAATCTTTATCATCGTTGTAACTTATATGTATTACACCATTTTCAACTGTTGCATGAATTTTAGAACTGTCCTTGATTAATGTATTTTCATCAGTAATTATAACAACCTCTCCGTTATTGTTAGTAAGCACATTAAATACATTATCATCATATTCAAAATCAAAATTCAATCCACATATACTGCCTTTATCTTGTGGAATTGCTAAATCAACATTTTTTAAGTTTATGCCTGTTAATACATCTCCTGTTATGTCATCCATAATAGCCGGTTGAAAAAACAGTTGCAATTTGTATTCTGAGGTTTTTGCAAGAGCAACTGTTGAAAGCAACAACAAACTCACTACAATACTTAATATGATTCTTTTTATTTTCATTATATCTCCTTATCATAGATTTATTTTTCAAAAGTTATATTTTGCTACTCAATTCCATTTCTGCACTGCACCGGTCATTGCATCAAGCTCTACATCATATTCAAAGCCATCAACATAGATTTCAACACCAATAACTGTTTTGCCTCTTTCATAATCGTAACTTGCTTTTTTCGCTAAAATCTTGTTTGTATCTATATTTTTTTCAGCAACAACAATTTCTATTGCCTTGTCTAAAGAAATTACTCCGTTTAAATTAATATATGAATTTACTCTTTCATTCTTCGAATTCCATTCAAGCACATTTCCACTCACTGCATCTATTTTTGCATCATATTCTGTGCTTTTTGTATCTATTTCCACTTCAACGATATATTGTCCATGATCATAATCATAATTTGCATTTTTTGAATACAAGTCTTTTTCCGAAACTCCAGCTTTGTTTACCACAATTTCTATTGCTTTATCAAGTGTTATTTTCGTGCTATTTGTAATGTCATATCCTCCTTGTGACGGTTGTGATGTCTGTCTTGGTACCGGTGTTTGTTTACTAATATCACCATTTACGATTTTATCAGCATCTGTTACTGTAGAATTTGTTTTATCCACAATATCTATAGTTTTTGTGTCTTCATACCATACAACTTCTTTGTTGTTCAATTCAGCAATAGCTCTAACCGGAAGATACGTTGTTCCTTCATAAAGCATAGGATATACAGTTTCACCATCTACACTTTTTAATGTTTGAATCTGTCCATTTGTCTTTATTACAAAATCACCTCTAATTTCCGATTGTACTTTTTGTACAATCCCATTTGCCGATACTCCTATAGCAATACCTAGTGTAATTGCCCCTAATGTAGTTAATAAAGTTACCTTCTTAATCATAATAATACATCTCCATTTCTATTAATCTCTATCAATTTCCCATTTGTAGAATACACCTGTTCGAGCATCTATCTCTGCCTCATATTCTACATTGTCTTGCATAAACTCAATCTCATATTCCCATCTTCTATCTTCAAAATCCAACTTTGATTCTTTAAAATATACTTGCTCAGATACACCTGCCTTCTGTAACGCTATATCTTTTGCCTGTTCAAGTGTTATATTCAATTCTTTATTTTCATCAGTTTGTTTTTGTTGAATATGGTCTGAACTATTCTGCGTCGAATCTCGTTTTCCAGGTTCTCCCATCGTATTTGTAACTGTCGGAATATTTATGCGATGAAATATCATATTGCCACCTTTCTTTTTTCTACCATTCTATCTCTGAACACTCAGGAGATATATTCTCAAAATTATCCCATAGAAATGCTTTATAGCGTATATTTTCTATCCTTATCCATCCTGATGGCAATGTCACTATTTTTTCTTTATTCTCATCAAAATTTATAGATTCAACATAAAAATCTTTTAATTCTTCATTTTCGGACATGGTGATAATTAACTGCTTTATACCACTATTTCCTCTCACCTTAACTTGTCCTTCATCCATAAACTCAATAGAATTCTGATTTTTTTCATCGTTTTTGGTAAATACCTTTATTCTCACTGCCTGTGATGGTGTCCAACCTCCGCGGTATACATAAGATTCCCCCTCATTTTCACTTAGCGTTATGTACGCGTTATTTACTTTAACAACAACTGCAAATGTACTGCCTTTTTTTACTTCTACAGGTTTATCAAGTTCAATGCAATTAAATCCACCATATTCAAGATAAACTGTCTTTGTTGTTTCAAGCTTTGCATTTTGAGGATTAAAACTTCCGTCTTGTACATCGCTATAAACTTCAACCGTACAATCAGTATTTTCTCCAACAATACCTACACTTACTGCCTTAATCCATTCATTTTCAGTATCTCCTTTGACTTTAAATACATTGGCTGCCTGTTTAATTTTCAAAAGACTTCCTATGCCACTATCAGTTGCTGACGCATCATAAAAATAGTTATTATCATACTTATCATTCATTACATAATCAAAAGCATATATCTGTTCACAGGTTACTTCATAAGACAGATAAAAGTAAGGCAACGAAGAATAGCTGTTCTTGACCAATCATCCTCCGTCAGTTGTTGTTTTGCTCGGATAAAAATTTTCTGCCGGAATGGTATCATCCCATCCGATTATAGTACAAGCATGCGGTGAACTTCCGCTTTCTTCGCTTGGATTATAATAATATGCTTCTCTCACATTATTATACGAAAATGTAACTGCACCATATTTGACTATAGCTCGTTTCATTTTTTCTCTTGCCGCCGCATCCTTATTAAGATTCTTACCATCAACAGATATTGCACTTTCCAACTTATAGGCGGCATTACTCCAACCATTCACATTATACGCCTTATCGGATTTAACAGGCCCACACCATGTAGAAAGCAAAGCCGCAGCATATTTAGTTCCTCCACCTGCATAGCTCCAATTTCCTGAACTGCTTGTTATTTCACCAGTTGTATTATTAAGAGGGTCACTTCCTCGATTATGTCTTGCATATCCAATCTGTTGCGGGGAAAGTGATAGAGAACTCTTATCTACACTTTTATCAATACCACTTCTAAGTATTGATGTCTCTGATGCACTTGCTGTAGAATACGCCCAGCAAAGCGAAGTATCCCCCTGATCTCTAACCGGAGTAACAATGCCATAATCCCTCGAGTCAAATTTTGATTGTTTCACTAGTTTTGATATGTCACTATTTCGCAAATCCTCCGCTGTTTGTGTTGCATCAGCAGCTGTTGATGACATTAAAAACAAGGAAATGCTTATGGCACAGGTTAAAATATTTTTTATCTTTAATATCACTATTTCCTTCTTTCTATTTCATAATGTTAAATTTCTTCTGGCTTGCATAATAGCTTTACATTTTCTAAATTTTCAAATATAAATGCTTTTATCCCAACTCCATTTGATACTTTATTTTCAGAAACTGAAATACTATCTGTTTCTTTTACTGTGTAATTTTCATTTGTTATTACATTTGCGCTGTATATTCTTATCTTCTTCAACTCATCACCATTGTATTTTGCAATCATAACAGTTGATTTATTTGTTTTGGTTGGAATCACTGCTTTAGCCGAAAAACTGCCGGCATTTATCGTTATTACAGAATTTCCGGTACTATCCGTTATAGCAATTAACGAACCGTTTCCTTCTTCAGAATTTTCATTAGAATTAGGAGCTGTTATATATGTATGCCCTGCTTTTGCAATTCCAGACTCGCCTCCGAATCCTCCTGCTGTTTCAAATGCAGCTGTTCCTGTCACACTTCCTGTAATAGTCAACATATCAGAATTTGAAATTACGATTGTTCCGCCACCATTAAAATCAGATACGACAGGTCTATATATATTTTTCAAATTTAGCTTAGCACCATTATGAACATTTAGCTTGAATCCGTTTTTCGCAGCTGTAAGTGATTGTAATTCTATTGTTCCACTTTCAACTGTCAGTTCAGAAATATTACTTAGTTATTCAACTTTCCGAAACTGCTCTTTTCCGACTGCACATAATGGGCAAACCCCATCTTCCAGAAAATCTTTCCACGCTATACCTGGTGCAATGCCACCATCAGGATCACCCAGTTCCGGATCATATACGTATGCACATACTTCACGTTCATACTTTTTTATCAATCTACACCCCTTTCTTTATTTATTATGTTATATATTGAAAAATCATATATCGCATTAAGTATTTAACAACTATATCTACTTCAATTCCAACATATTATCGAAAGATATAAGTCATTTCTTCCACATCTTTCGAATATAAATGAAAAGCAAATTAGCAAAATTATCGTTTGGTACGATATAGCATTGCTACAATTTGAGCACGATTGCAGTCCATATCCGGCTCGAATTTTCCATTGCCTGTACCGACTGTGATACCGTTCTTCGTCGCCCATGATACAGCCTTAAAGTAATAACCATTACTATTTACATCATTGAAAACGTCTTCTCCGGTTTCAAACGGTGATCCTGCCTCACGATATAGGAACGCAACCGTCTGTCCTCGAGTTACATTTTCATTTGGTGAGAATGTTGTATCGCTTGTACCGACTGTGACACCTTTTTCAACAGCCCAAAGAACTGCTTTATAATAATATGCACTGTTATCCACATCTCTGAAATCACACTTCGTAATCTTTGGTTCCGGACTACCTGCTACTCGCCATAGGAAAGTCACCATCTGTGTGCGTGTGCAAATCACATCAGGACTGAAAGTATCTTCTCCACTACCTTCTGTTATGTTATTCTTAACTGCCCACTGAACGGCATCAAAGTACCAGTCACCCTTCTTTACATCTTTAAACTCGATTGATTTTTCAATTTCTGTTACAACATCTTTCGCTATCTCAGTATCAAACTTAGCCGAAACCGTTACATTGCTAGATGGCATAATGAAAGTATAAGTGCCATCAGACTGATTTGTAACTGCAATTTCCTTATCATTACTATCTTTGACTATTACAGAATTCAATACATAACCATTGTTAGGTTTTACAATGACTGACACTTTCTTACCATTTGAAGCACGGCTTGGATTGACTGAAAGAGAACCATTTGTAATCTCTGGTGACACTTTGATATTATATGTAGAACTACCAGAGCTCCCCGAACCGCCTGAACTTGGCTTTCTGGTTACTACAGGTATGGCATTCTCTGTAAATGTCCATACACCGGTAAACTTTACTGTTGTTCCTTCTACTGTTGCAGTCCAACCGCTAAATGTCCACGTACCGTCTTTGTCATTCTTCTTAACTGTAGACGTTGAGTTCTCATCATATTTCTGATTTTTCACCGCCTCTTTGGCTTTTTCTATGTTTTCGTACTTTGTATCATCTTTAGGCAATGTTACATCTGTTGGATAATCGCTTCCCCAATCATAAACTACGGTGTATTTGACAGATTCCTTAACATTGATAATTGCCATAGAGCTTGTGACACTGGCAGTTTTTTTACCTGTTGCATCTGCCTTGGTGTTAGTAGCAATTACATAATAGTAATAGGTTCCCTCTTTGCTCGTATCCGGCACAAATGTCTCGCCGTTCTGACCGTCTATGGCTGTTCCGTTGAAGTTGTCTGCCTTATCAGATTTATACCACTGATAAGATAGTACACCATTATCACTGACAGTAGCCTTGCCGTCCAACGCTGTAGCTTTATCACCAATCTTATATTCGTCACTCACCAATTTAATGTTGGTCGGAGTATCCGCATCTACCACCGGTGCATCCGGAGTAAACGTCCACATACCATTAAACTTAACTGTTGTTCCTATCAATGTTGCAATCCAACCTGAGAACTTCCAAGTTCCACTCTTGCCGTCTTTCTCAGCTGTCGAGGTTGATGAACTTGTATACTTGCCATCCATTGCAGCTTTAGCCTCTTCCTCGCTCTTATATGTCTTACTGTCAACCGGCAACATTTCACCAGTCGGGAAATCAGTACCCCAGTCATATGTAACAGTATAAGTAATAATTGGAGTTGCTGTAAATGTCCATGCACCAGTAAACTTTACTGTTGTTCCTTCTACTGTTGCAGTCCAACCGCTAAATGTCCACGTACCGTCTTTGTCATTCTTCTTAACTGTAGAAGTTGAGTTCTCATCATACTTCTGATTCTTTACCGCTTCTTTTGCATTTTCGATACTGTCGTATTTTGTATTATCTGTAGGCAATGTCGTGTCTGTCGGAAAATCTGTTCCCCAGTCATACTCCACTTTATATTCAACAGGTAGTTTGCCAGATGGATCCTCATAATAGCAAATAATGTTCAGACCATCATCACCAACAATCTTTCCCAAACCTTCTGCCTTAACAAATTTGTATCCATACAGCTCCTCAGGCGGTTCAATATCCATCTTTGTACCAATCGGAACAGGGATTACAGCAGTCTGTGTATTTGGAACTGCGTTGCTATCCTCAAGCTGATAGCTAATTGTAACATTTGCATAATTCTGTGTCTCTGTGTTATCATCAGCCAAAGTTTTACCCATTTTGTCTATTACTGAAAACTTAATAGTGTCCCCATCCTTCAAGTCTGCATTTTCCGGAATCTTATATATAAGAGAGCAATTCATAAGACCTGAATCAAATTCCGTACCACTATAGTTTCTCATCCCCTTGATGTAGAAGTTTTCCTTTTCATCCCAGACAGGAACGGTAAAAGTTTGCTCCTTTAAAATTTCCTCACCATTTTCTGTGACGGCCCTTGTCCCATCCTCATGTTCCACCCACAGTTGTAGTGTAATCTCTTGTTCTTCAATACCCGAGAGATTCTGAGCGATTGTCCTTAGTTCAACCTCCTGACCTTTCATATCTTTGGTAAACTTATTTTTGCTTGTTCCACTCAAAAGACGTTGTGCCCGATCGCTCGCATAGGCCAAATATCCATAATATTTAGCTTCAGTATAAGCTGAATAATCCTCAAAAGGATTTTTGTAATTGCCGGTATACAACTTAACCTCCGGGATTGCTATATAGATGTCATCCGTATCTTTAATCAACTGGCTCATGACTTTAAATCCCTGCAACTGGCACACATCACACAGTTCCTGATTTTGCGTCCTCATCATACACTGCCAGCTAGAATTAACCATGTTACTTGAGTCCGAAGTATTACTATCGCGGCAGGTATATGTTTTTCGAAAGCCTAGCATATCTTTCCATTTTATTGTTATAGGACTTCCCCTTAGCCCTGCTATATTTAACGACTGTTTATCTTGCTGTTCTGGCATTGTATATGCTCCACCATATGCATTATACTCATCGCCAAGATGTAGCAGACCATGGCCCAATTCGTGAGCCAAAGTATATTCAGATTGTATATTATCTACCGTTGCAGTAACATAATGTAGACCAACATCAAGATTATTCATTGATGCTCCTCCATATTGTCCACTGTTTACCAGTACAACGAACTGACTGATGTATTCATTGACATAATAATAAGGAGCATATTCGTCGCCTATTGTTATTTCATTAGGATTTGTTTTTTCTTTGATATGTGCATCGTGAATTTTTTCAATAAATGCAGGTCCAATACAACGTGTGAGAATCTGGTTTTTCAGCACACTCTTATAAAGTGATATCATTGGGCTTCTACTAGTTGTTGACATTGTTATATCAAAGAATGTGTTTTCACTGGCAAACCCACTGGTCTTTGATGCCGTGCAGAGAGCATAAACATTGAATCTATCTGCCATACTACGGTAAGGCTCATGTTTCAAAACACCTGCCCATATTCGCTTAACATCATTTATAAACTTCTGCTGCTGATCTTTAGTGTAGCCCTCACCACAAATGACGATAACCATGTTTTCCAAATCGCTACGTGTCTTTTGAATCACTTGCACTGGTATGGTCGAGTTTGCATACTCGCCATCCGATGAGTACCATGGGCCAAGATTTAGTTGAATACTCTGATCTGTATCAATATCCCAGTCTCCATCTCCACCTTCCTCATCAGGTCCTGAAATACTAATGTCATCTCCGGGTTTATCTGCAGCATCACCGACATAGGGTGAATTCACTTCGCCATTTCCTTCCGAAACGATATAATAATCTGTATCGAGATAGAATGCAGGACGAACACCGATATGTCCAAAGTACGGTGCAACACGATAAATATTTCCATCAGTTTCCACATACCTCATATCATGATTACAATCCGTAATCGGAGTACGTAGCCAATATGACCACCTGATCCCATCCTTATTCTTCGCAAGATAGTAATTTCCCAGTATGTTACTGTTATTATAAATTGTGTTTAGTTGTTTAACATCAGGCAAAAACACCTTGTCTATAATATTTTCATAATACGCCTTCTCAAAGCCATATGCTACTGACGCAATATCTGTATTATACGGAAGATCAGATCCCGGTCCTGCTATATAACCAGCACTATACTCCGGATGAGACACAATAGAACGCTGTGTCACAGTTTTGATAGCGGCTATTTCAGCTTTACTGAAACCATTTAAAAATCCGGCTTTTTTGTCATATTCACTTCCATATCCAACGTAATCACTCTTCGGTGGATTGCCACAAAGCCAATCTACCTTGCCTGCATCAGCATCTGAGTTAAGCCACGAACGCATATTGCTATCCCTCCAGTGGTTGGAACCGTAACTACTTCTAAAACTATTACGGCTATGGGATCTTGTCGCACTGTTCTCGCTGGTTTTGGCATCATATGGCATACTTCCCAACACCTTATCCATAAGCATTAGCGGACCGTTGTCATCTATGTCCACACAACGCCACAAAATTGGTTCATTCTCATATGTACCTAGTTTAATATAATCTCCAATTTTGATATTCGGTTTTGTTCCCTCCGCCTTAGCAATTAAAGGGCATAAGCTCAATACCATAACAACAGAAAGTAGCAAAGACAGAGTTCTGTTAATTTGTTTATTTTTCATTTTTACGCCTTCTTTCGTATAATATATTTGTAATAAAATCATATAAAATCTTTGTTGTATAATAAATCATTTATATTTCAGCCGCTTTGCAAAGTGGTGAAATATCCTCTAAGTTATTCCATAAAAGTGCTTGAATTTTATTTGATCCGATATTCAGTGTTGACACTGTATTCCATTTATTATTTGAATATTTTTTCAGTTCGCATTTCCCTTTGAAATCGACAAAGAGTACATATACTTCATTGTTAAATATCACTATTGCTCCATTTCCGGCAGACGTTGAACACTTACCAAGATTCGTCCACTTATCTCCACTATACTTTACTACAGTTGATGACGAAAAGTCCTGCGCAAGTACATACATGTTATTTTTATCCGCTGTTGTTTTTACTTCCGATGCCATAATGTTTGACAATAGATTACTTCCGTCTGAATTTGAAACTGATTGCCACATATCCATATTGTCATAATCCGGAAATTCAATACTAAATTTAATTGAATCCGCCGTCTGCTCTGTTACTTTAATATGTATACCGGAATTTCGACCGTCTGAATAACAGATAGCATTATCTGTTATTGTTTTATACAAATCAAGACTTCCTATTTCTTGCCTTGTTGCAAGATATTGCGACAATCCTACCTGTGCATTTCTAATTTAACCTGCTGATGCTGTAATACTTGTATCATTTGTACGATACACATAGATATAATCATTACCTCTCAGATTACCCTCATCCTTATATGTCGGATTTACTCTATATACAATAATACCATCTGCAGGTGCTGTCTGGTCAAATGTATCAAACTTATATCTTTCTCCCTTTTTACGATATTCTATAGCAAAATATTCAGTCGGAGAAAACGGAGTTTTTACCTTTATCGCCTGTCTCTTATTTTCATCCTTATATGCAGCCGATGCCTCATACAACGTATATTCACCATTCTGTGGTTGAATTTCATCAACTTTCGTCCATCCAATCACTTCACGAGTTACTGCCAGAGGCCAAGGTCTTCCTCCCGGAATACACATCGGATCCCATATTCCAACCGGTGTGTCACTCGCCTCAGATACATAACTTTGACGCTAATAATCCGGTACTCCGAATGTATGTATTCATGTGCTGCTGTATGAATATTAAATCCATAATAACCTGATGTATCGCTAAATGTTGTTTTTATCAAATTATATGGTCCTATTCCTTTTCCTGCGAGTTTCGTATCATTTCCTGCATTTGTCGCATGTGATACAAAATGTCCATAAGACTGTACCGATGCTATAATCATAAGATTATCTACAACACCGTCATTATCTTTATCTATCATCTTTCCGTCAAGATTCGGATACTTTGTGTTCAACTGATTTGCAATTTCTTTAATAAGCTGTATTTCCTGTACAGAACCTTTGTATTCATCAACCGTTTTATCCATAGTTAAATAATACACTGTACCATCATTACTATTTGTCTGAGGAAATACAGACTCTACCATATGTTGTCCACCGGACATATCTCTCAAATATTCTTTAAATGAACCCCCAGCAAATGTGTCATTTACACCGTTAAACTTACGTATTAAACTTTCCCAATATGTTCTCGGTGCATTTGTTATGGTGCTATTATACGGTTTATTAAACCCAGTGCCGTTATCACCTTGTGTATCACCATTAAACCTTACTAATACTACTACATTTGCAAATTCACCAATAGCACTTGCAGCATGCATTGGTCCTGTAATAAATGAACTACCTATAATTCCTACGGTGGTTGCAGTACATATTTTTCGATAGCATGAATATATACTGGCACGGCTGTAACCAATATCTCTTGATACATATTCTACACCTTCGCCAATAGAAAAGCAACACTTAATTGCATCTAATTTTAAACTTGTATCAGGAATACGAGGATGATTAGGTGCATTAATGATTTTTTCCTTAATTATATATGGTTTATCAAGCGAACCATGATAATTTGTTTTTTCTGCAAGTTTTCTTTCATACCATCGGTACAGGGTACTACTTGATGGATATTCCAATAAATTTATGACCGCTTGGACAGAACCTAAGCGTTCATATTCTTTTTATGCAATTTCTATCTGTTCTTATGTATACATTTATTTTACTACTTTAGGAGTCCAAGAATATGTCCTCACCTCCTACTCACATTTATCAATAATAATATTTCAAGCAAAAATTTATAATTTTCAATGTCTATAAATTGCATTTTCACACACGCTATATATACCCCAAATCTGTTTGAATGAGTCAAAATTGCTTCACCGAATCTTTGGAAATGTACTACTTCACGCTGGCGCAAGAATTTAATTACTTCATTAACGTCAGGGTCATCTGACAATTTAAGTATGTTATCATATACGGCACGTGCTTTTTGTTCCGCAGCCAAGTCTTCATAGAGATTTGTAAGCGGATCACCGGTTACGGCGATGCTTGCGGCGTTAAAAGGTGAGCCTTGTGAGCTTTGTGGGAACACTGACGCACCGTTATCCGAATAATACTCCCACGAGCCCATTTCGCTCCACTCTTTAGGCGGAGCATTTTTTGAAAGCTGTGCAACAAGTGAGCCGACAATTTCCAAATGAGCAAGCTCTTATGCACACTGATGTTATCCATAATAGCCCACAAAAAAGAACGATTAAAAATAATCGTTCTTTCTTCATTTTGCACAAATTATGTATTAATCATCGTCCCTGACAAGAATATCTGATAATTTGCAATCCAATGCTTCACATATCAAATCAAGTTGTTCAAGGCTAACACGTTCTACCAACTCATGATACAATTCATTAATGGTATTCGGGCTTATTCCGGTTTTTCGTGCAAGTTGTGCTTGGTTCCACCGCAGCTCGCCGAGCTTACGGCTTAGTAAAATTCTAATTGCCATTTTCTGCGTCCCTCTTGTAATAGTATATCACTATTTTGTATGTTGGTGTGACATTTGTTATATTTTATCCATACAATATATATTTTATCATTTTTTGATATTTTGATGTTTTGATATTATCGATTAAAATTTGCAATATTTAATCAAATATTAAATTCTATCACAAAAAGCAACATTGACAATATTACTTTCATAGTGATATACTAAAGAAAAATCAATTTAGAAATATAATGGAGCAATTATCATGGGATATATATTTATTTGCAAAAAATGTGGTGATATAAAATCAATAGATTGGAAAGTAGGTACTCGACATTTAACATGCAATAAATGTGCCGAACCTATGGATTGGTCCAACGCTTTTCCTCCACAATCGGTAATTGATTTTAGGAACACAGTGGATTCATTATTTGAACTTTCAAAAGAACATGACAAGGAAAATCTAGATACTCATTATGATTTTTTAAAAAATAATTTTGATAAATTCGATAAAACACAATTAGATAAATACATAAATCAGTATGAAAAAATTTGTGAAAGGTATCCTGATAACGATGATACTCTGTGGCAAACCATTGATGATGAATTTGCTTATGGAATAGAAAAATATATGAGCAGCGAACAATTATCAAGTATAATACCAGCAGTAAATACTTGTGCTCAAAATCAATTTAGAAAAGCATATATAATAATGCTAGCCTCATTAATTGAACAGTTATTTAACGACTATTTTTCTGAACTAATTAATTTAAAATTATCTTCTTACGGAAGTAAGGTATTTTTAGCAAAATACAATACAGCAGGAATTCAATCTGTTATTGATATTACAGATTCCTTTTTGGATGAACCACTAAAAAAACAAATGGATAAGTTTTTAAACGGTTTTTTTGACAGATGGGCATCTTTAAGAAATTTGAGAAATAGTATAATACATAGCAATAATAAATATATAACTAAGATTAAGATTTCAAATTTGAATAAATTGATTAAAGAATCATATACCGTTTTTGCGCAATTAAAAAGTAATTTGTATAAAGAAAAAGATTAATTACTACAACTCTGAACTATATACTTACTATGTTCAGTATTGAAAAACAAACAACTTCATGGTATAATATATATGTATGTACAATATATAATTATTATAACCTTGGTCAACATATTTTTTTGTTCGACCTAAGCCAAATCGTCTGCTATACGGTTTGGCTTTTCTTTTTATAGATTATTCATCAGATTTTAATTTTCATCAATCCGGCAACAAATTTAACCGCACGATATAAAACAACGCATACCCACAATTTTGTGCTGTTTAGATTAAGATGTGCGTCATCTGTACCTGATACAATACCATTATCCAAACACCACTGAATAGGCTTATGCGCCCATTCAGGCATGTTATCGTCAATGCAATCGTAAATCATCGGATTTTCGATTTTATTAACCTTATCTTGTAATTTATCAATTTTCGACTTTTGTTCTGCAATCATTTGCTTTAATTCTTCATATTGTGCCATTGTCATTCCCTCACTTTCTTCGACTATGCTCCAATCAGGAGTACAGAATTTTGTCCCCGGTAGATTACTGTTATAATAGCCTTTTTTACAAACACCGCCGCCATTTGCAATAATAGTACTACCTCCGTTTGTGTTACCCTCAATCGTTGTGAAATAATCACCATTTACACCTGTGACAATTCCTGTATGCGTAAATGTTCCGTTATGCTTAAAAATAACAATATCGCCCATTTTCGGATTTGCATTTAGCGTAAACAGACTTGCCATTGTCGGGCAATATACATACGGATAATGCTTCAATAATTTTTGTGCATTATCCTTTCCAAAAGCCTTAACAAAGCACCACGTTACAAAGCATGCGCACCAAGGTTGTCCTTGATACTCAGGCTTAATATCTCGCCAATACTTTGTGTAATTTGCAGTACCGGCATTTGCTGTTTTATCATCTAATTGCGAATTGCTTGATTTTTCTAAATAGCCGATTTCTGTTTTGGCTATTTCTATCAATTTATCTATCGCTGTCATTGTCAACACCTCAATCTTTATCTTCTTGTACTTCTGTACCGTTTTTGTTCGGAAGTTCAGGAAGTCCTGCAATAGATGTAAGTAGTGAAAGTACACCTGCCAAAGCAGATGCACTCACTACCATTACCCAATTAACATCGTTAAGTGCAATAGCAGTACCTATAGTAGCTATTGCGGTTTGAGCAATAGTTTTGATTGCTCTTACTCCTGCGGCTTTAATCCATTCTTTCATTGTCATGTACCCTCCTTAAAATATTAAAAACCCAACATTTTTATAAGATAACCTATTAAGCCGCCTATAAATGTCGTAATAATGGCGGTAACTATTGTTTCATAGCGTTTATTAGGTTTCTTTTCAATTTCATCAACTCTTGACGTGATGTCGGAAACATCTTCACGCATAGCTTTGGTTTCGACCGCCAATATATGCACGCTTTCCGTTAGTTTGTCAAGACTGTCCAACCTGTGGTGAGCCGACTTCGTGGATTGCTCCACTACGGTCAGTCGCTCCCATAATTCCTTATCATCAACTTCCACTCACTTAACCCTCCTCATTCTTATTGATTTCTGCCACCAATTCTTTGTAATCATCATCGGTTAAACCGCCTGACAAAACAAGTACATCAAATTTTTCAAGCATTTTTTCTTTGCTCATTTTTCCAACGGCTACAATTTTCTTGCACAATCCATATGAACGTCCGTGTTCCATATTTAGCACCTCCTACTCTGTTATTCCCATTTCCAACATTGCTACCCTTACATCTACGTCAAGCATAAACTCATCTGTGTATTCAGGCAAAGACGCTTCATATGCTTCTTTACTGCCGTATGAAGCAATTTCATTAATTTCTTTGTTAAAATCTTGCGTTTTTACTTCAAGACCACTCATATAGGAATACTGTTCATTATCAAGCTTTACCTTTGATATAAGTTCCAAAAGTTGATGTTTTGGTATAATTTGAGTTTCTAATTCAATTAACCTATCATCATTTACATAATAGTCTTTATCTACAAACTCTTTTTTGTCAATATCTTTGTAGTGACGTATAACTAATTTATAGCTATTTAAACATATTTGATTATTTATTATCGAAAAATTATCAATTATATCCATTATGTCCTCCTTATCCCGTAATCATCGTTCCTGTATTAACACTCCCTGTCGGAAATGATGTATAGGATTGTGAATACTGCATTGCATTGCCTATAAACTGTACTTTATTTGAATTAAAATTCATTTCAGAACGTCCAATAAAAGTATTTCCTATCATTTGAGTTGGACAAAGTATTTGAAGCTTGTAATTCTCGGACGAACTCGCAGCAGTAACCTTATTTATGAAAAAACAACCTTCAATTTTACCAAAAGTCAAATATGTACTTGCCGTATAATTGATAGTACAATCTCTTAATGAACATAACTTTCGCTCTGCGTTTGTGGTGTAGTGACATAATGAATGGTTGCTATTTTTCAGAGTAATATCACACTCATCAATAGTCACTTGCCCATTTATAAAATTTGTTCTACCATTACCTTGTCCTGTTAGTTTACTATTTCGTATATATCCTTTTGCGTTAGTGTTATAAATAAAGTTTAAATCATCACCACCTGCACCTTGCGTTGACGAACACTCATTCTGCAATGATATGGAGCTGTCATCTACCTCTATTGTGGTACAATCAATACCACAATAGCATATATAACTTGAGCTACTTCTAATCCAAAAGTCAATATCACTTCCATTTTTCACTTTAAACAAACCAGATGACTTAATAGGTGTACTTCCCAAATTCTGTGCTGTGGTAACATCTAATCTTGAATACACATTATCGAAATATATAGAAGCACCCTCGATACATAATTGTGGCGTTAGCTCCATTGAAATATTCTCAAAATATAATGAATAGTACAATTTTGAGTCAGAAGAACTGCTCCGTGAAGTTATGATACCATTATTACTAAAATTTAATTTAGGTACATCAGTTGCTTGCTCACCAAACAGCTTATTAGCGTGATTACCTCCGTACATATAAATGGGAGCGTCTATTGAATAGTTACCTTTTTTTAAAATTATCCTCGAACCATTTCTCGAAGCATTTATAGCCTCTTGTATTACCTCAACATCAGACTTTCCGTCAATTCCGCACATAAAATCGACATCATTTATTGAAGGAGGTTTTCTGAAACCGTCAACATTAATTGTACCTACTACTATATTGCTGTGGTCGATTTTTCTTTTTTCGAGGATACTTACCCATTCTGTACCGTCATATATAAATTCAACAATTTCACCTGCTTCCCAAGTATTTGGGTATTGTTTGTCGGAGTTGAAACCATCATTATAACCTTTAAAGACACCGTACCCCTTGTATCTGATACTTTTAGCACCTGTATTATTTACATTTAGAGTGGCTTTTGTTCTTGAGTCGTGTGCATATGTAAATTTGATAAACACACGCACACCTGTAACAAGTTTAAAATTCGTTATGGAAACTGTTTTTGCTACTGTACTTCCACTTGTATTGCATACCGCATAAGGTGGTTGTTGCCATACAAGAGCACCACTACCATTACTAATCAAATTATACCCTGCCGTTCCCGCACTCGTTGGAGCATACCACGACTTACTCGCTGACGATGCACCGTTATAGTTCGTTGCCGAGCCGTTCATTGTCAATGTCAATGAATTAGGATTTTGCATTGATGTCGGTTTGTTTGACAGGTCAGTATATGAACCTGTAAACGCTACCGTCTTTAAATCGGCAAAGAATTTCTTTATTTTTCCGAACAATGTGCTTAGCGTTTCACCGCTTACTATATTCGACCGTGTACCCGATTCAGCAAAAGTCGGCTGTTGGTCGTTTGTCGCTACATTTGGTACATTGTCCAATCCCACTTGTGATTTTGTAACACTATGCGGATTAGATTTACTACCAATATGACTGATTAAATCCGCTATCGCTTTCATTATTTTCCCGAACGAAACCGATATTTTTTCGCCGCTTACAATATTACTCAATGTTGAATTTTGCGAATATGTAGGTGTTTGATCGTTCGTTGCCACGTTTGGGACTTTGTCCAATCCAATCTGTTCTGCCGTGACACCATGTGGATTGCTTGTATCTGTGATATGTACATTCAAACTATTCTGTAATTCTTCATCTTCTGTTTTTCTTGTATTGACTTCATCTTCAAATTGCTTTAATGTTGGATATACAAGACTGTCAATATCAACAGTTACATTATTGACATCAGCGACTGTCAACGGAATATTAATGATAAATTCACTTAATGATGTACCGATGATTTTATCGCCGTGGCCATCAAACGCATATCCTATTAATGTTTCCGGATGCTCGTCATCATCAGTACCGTCAGCATTAACCACCTTTGCAAATAACCCTATTTCCATCAAATAAAAAGTTGGCAATATACTACCGCCAACCCTGTTTGAAAATTGTGTCGTTGTAATTATTGTACTGTTCTTTACACTCTTTTTCGATATCGGCAATTCGCCAAGAGGATGTATCAAATCAGTAAGCTCTGTTATATTTTCTGTACTCCTTACACCGTCCCCAAATTTACCTTTTGTAAATTCTATGATTTTTCCTTGCGCAGTTAAAGCAGCATATTCAATACCCGCTTTTGTAGGATAGAATTTTTCCATATTGTCATACCTCCTCTAACGTAATTTCTTTTGATTTTTGAATAATACCGCCAATATATATATCCCCTTTAATAGCCTGTTCATAAAATATATCAAAAACTTTATGAGATTGTTTTATAACTTTTAGTTTTTTCCTAACAGATAATTCATCTACCAGTGACGGAATAGATGAAAGATATATCGCAAATCTATTTTTGCCATAATACTCATCAATTCGTACATCTGTACCTGTCATTGCTGATATTATTTCTTCTATTCTTGCAGGATTCATAGCATTTCGTCTACGACGTTTTTCTATAATATTCTGCCGACGTTGCTCTACGCTCTCACTTTCATTAACAGGTAAGCCCATTGACTGCTCCCATAATGATAAAGACCATGTCGCTGTTTGTGGCAACGTTTGATTTTTGAAATCTTCAACCATTGCCTTAACCTCGTCATTAGACATTCCGATAATCTGAAATAACCATAGTCCGACATAACTGTTACCATATTTATTGGTAACTCGTTGTATTATCTGTTGTCCTATCTCACTGGTTAATATCTGCTCCATTAATTCTGTTGAATACATATACTACACCTACCCGTCTACAAGTCCAACATCAAATTTTATTGTTGTTTCTGATATTGTAGGAATTTGATTTAACATCAGCTGTACATTTGTGTTATTTCCGTTTACAATCAAATTTTTATAATCAGCTACACCCGCGGTATTTGATAAAATAGATGCAATTTTACTATATCGCACTTCACCGTCTTTTATTGCTTGTACAATATATTCAGATATTGACGAAATAAAATTACTCTTTATATCTTCAATTCCAACTGTATTATCCAATTCAATTAAGCCCGAAACACTGATAGCTATAGTTGTTGGTGCTGTAACCTCAAGAATAACTCCGGGCGGTGCAAGCCGTTCGATTGTGGTGGTTTGACCGTCCGTCTTTTTTCCGTCTATCGATAACGGCACTGGTTGCATAATATGATTGTAAACCGCCGCACATAATGTTGTATCTGCAGGAACTCCATTTGAATCAACTATGATAATATTTACAACACCACTATCATCTTCAACATTCGGATTATCTTCAGGACTGATTACAACAGCCTCACCTACTCCGTCAACTTCTAACGCCCAACGTCTGTAATCGTTATCATTTCCGATAAAAGAATTATCCTGTGACTGGTCATATTCCTTGATACGCTCAATAAAATTTTCATCACTTTCCTCATCATAGCCGCCTGTTGTAGCTGTTTCATTTGTAATACTGGATAAACCGACAATTTTATCACTATTAACAGTGATAGTATTTGCCGGAACATTTCCCGATTTTCCCGCTATAGCCGCAATGATATTAACCGTTACCGTTTTATTATCACCTATTGACACATTTTCTGTTGTAACAAACTCCGTTACACTTTCATCAGCGATTTGTGCAGTAGTAAAAACTGTACCTTTGGGGATATTTACACCTATATTACCTATAATCTTGACACTTCCTGTAGCATGCTGTGCCTTTCGTCTTGCCATGCCTCTGCATGCTCCGTGATAATCTGCATATGTACCATAACTAAATTCGGGCCATATCAATCGAAGAGCATTTAGAATACAAAACTGTGCAAAATATGCGTGTTCATATGCCGTTGGATAGGTTAAATTCCAAACGTCCGAACCTTCAGATTTGTCAATATCATTTGGCAGATTATCTCTCATTCGCTTATGTATCTTATTGACATCCGCATTTTTTATAAAATCAGGAATAATAAATTGCGACATATTCTCACCCTCCTACCGTAGCTTTTATATCTATCTCGGCATTATCAATGCCTGTTACCGTACATTCCACCTCAACCGCATCGGTATCAATCCAATTAAACGAAAAATCATCTACTGACTTTGCCCTTTTATAATCATCAGCCATTATCGCCTCTGTTATTTCTTTTTTCAGCATAATTTCTTGTGCAGCTTTATCAGGCAATGCCATAATCAAATCTAAATTAATACCGAAATCAGTTGAATATGAGCTATACGCATATCTGTCTGTTGATATACAATTTTCGCACCATTGTTTAAATGCCTCAACTCCCGACGCAGAAACTAATCTGTGCTGACCGTCACGAACAAAATCACCTGTGTCATAATCGAATTTTAAACTTCTCTTATATCCGACAGGTGTATTTTGTTTAAGGTTATCCAAAGGCACTGTCATGATATTATTTGCCGTTGGAAATAAATTTGCCATAATTAACTCTCCTTCCCTATATCACTGCTACTTACAATAACAGCAACAACAATAGGATCAACATCTATCCAGCATACCAATACTCTGTCGCCCGCTTTGATACGTTCTATCCCCTCTGTGATAGGAATTTTAACAGTGTGACTGTGACCGTCAGATAATGAAGTTACAACTTCAATCTCAGGTTTATAATCTATTGATAATCTCTTATCAATTAAATACTCTCCTTTCGGAATAACCGTATCAAACCTTGCGATTTTAAGTCCAAAATCAGTTGTAATTGTACCATATTCAATTAAAATACTCTTACCATCATTTACAGCGTTATTCATCTGTGCTTGAAGTGTTCGTCCTAATCTATCAAACGCATTCATATAAACACTCCCTTATAACTTACTTTCATCTGCAAGTTCAAAATCAATATTCATTTGTCGATTTATTGCGTTATGCGTGATACTTGTGACAATATATCGAAAATTCATATCTCCTGCTCCCACTTTAACAAGTTCGCCTTTTCTTATCCACGGATTATTTATAGCTGTTACTTCGTATGTTTCTTTAGGTTTTCCGTTTTCATCAAGAATGTATTGACCCTCATCATGGGCATTTTCATATAATGAGTCTTCCGGCTCTTTATCTGATTTTTCATCTTCAGTATCATCACGAATAACCTTTTGAAGTGTTCCCCATTTTTCTGTGTCCCCTTCCAATGTATCTGTGATTGATACTTTTCCGTCATCATCTGCTTTACCTGTAAAAATTATCTTTGTAACAACGTCCTCCATTGAAATGTTACTTGCTGTGGATATTGCATTTTCGCCACGGTTAATTTCGTAAACACGTTCATTTGCATTAGCTCCGTATCTATCTATATAAATAATATCCTCGGCACTGCGTATTACGTATTTTATACCCGTTTTTTTCTTCACACGGTCCAAAAGGTCAGTAAACATAGTAGAAATTTTACCCGAAATAGGCAATTTCTTATGTTCTATAGATTCATAGTTATATACAAGATTGATACCCCATTTGGAGCATATATCATTGAATATATCAACAGTTTTCCAACCGGCAGGGTAATAATAACTATCCTCGCTATTTTGCAGATAAATCAAATTGTCATAGCACGTCAATGATATTATTTTCTTCTGCTTGTTTTGATAATTCTTACGCCATATATACCCTCTGAAAACTTCTCTACACTCTTCTCCGTCATTGGCATATATAAACACCCTATCACACACATTAATTAATTCTGATAGCAAATATTCACCGTTTATACAGTTTACAAGGCTTATCGTTACCTTTTGTGCAAGCTCATTTTTATTTTCGGTAAGTTTTAAATCCGTTGTCACTGCGTCAACAAATACATCTAATTTATCAGAATTAAGAAAATGAATGCTGTATATTGGCGAAGACTTTGATGCCACTCTTACATAATCCATTAACCCCACTCCTAAAAATCGTACAAAAAAAGCACTATTATTTAAAATAGTGCCTTTTACTAAGTCATTATAATATAAAAACCGCCTTGACTTTGTCAAAGCGGTCTAATAGTATTTTGGTGGGTGTGCCCTTTCCCACATTTCTTTTGACCTAAAAGGTGCGTAGCAGCACAATCTCTACTTCAAAATACATATTTATCTTACTTATATTATAACACTTTTATTCCTTTTTGTAAAGTAATTTATTTTTTCTTTCTAATTTACTTAAATTCTTCGAACGAATTCTGTAAAATGTCATTACTGAATTTTTTAAATTCTTAGTATCCGATGTTAAAGATAGTTTACTTACCACATTTAAGTTTGTATTTTCCAACTTCTTTATCATAAATACAGTGTTCTTATTCTTGCAGTCTTTGATAATTTCATCAGGATTCTCAACCGTATCACTTCCATACTTTTTAAACAATTCGTAATCTTCAGGATGTCGCTCTTTAATATGAGTTATACGCTCATTGGTAACGATAATCTCATCGGTTTTCAACGAGCCGAATTCTTGCTCCAACAGATGAGTATTAATTTTACCAAGTTTATTTATCTCAGACACTCTACCACCTCTATCATGTATTATAGCATCATCTTGAGAATTGTCAACTTTTCCTCCATCATTACCGGAGCAAAATCTTCCATTCTTATCATGATTATGATTATACTTTAAAACATTGCATGATAACTTTACTTTTACAAACGTTTGCTTTGGCTTTATAAGTTCACTAAATGAATATGCCATCTTTTTACCCCCTATATGTACTCTTTAGGTAGCCAACCAATGACATATTCACCAACTGGTGTACGTCCTACATCAGAAGATTTATCTGTTATCCTATATCGGCCGAGAATTTCTTTTCCGTCATACAAATAGTATGTTCCTGTCACTCTGCCTGCAATACTTTCCGCATCAGACGAAACATATATCGGTGCATTGTTAAGTTCGACTGTTGCACCGGCAGAGTTATCACCGGAAGATGTTCCTGGAATTTTAATAACGGTACCGGGGAATATCCACCAACCTCTTTCCGACCTACTAAAACCATGCTGTTTTGCGGTGTCCTCGATTACATCTTTGTTTAACTCATAAATTTCTTCCCAACGCAACCCGTCACCGAGATAACATTGTGCGATGCCCCATAATGTATCATTTTCAACTATGGTATATATTGCAGGTGTAGGGTCTTTATCTCTGTCCGTTCCGTCAGCCGAATCAGGTTCGGCATTTGTAACAGTGAATGTCGGTTTAACGCAGTCTGTAAATTCTATATAATAATGATAACTGCCAAATCCGTCTTGATATGTAATATCATAATCCGAAAGATGTACATCCATACAAATCGGTGTACCTGTTATCAAAATCGTAAGTACCGTTTTATTAGCTTTCCACATTGAAAACATACCTTGAAAATTGACAGGCGGTTGCCAAGCACCATTTTGCCAAGGCATATTTGCTTGCATTCTACCGGGTAATATACCATCATCCCACCGAATCGAACGTACACCTGTACCAGTAGGCTCTTGAATAGTACCAAGGTCCATTATGTCATATTCGGCAAAATTTTGTCCACCCGAACGGAATTTTATTTTTTGTGGTGTCCACGGTATTGATAAAACGTCATGTGTACCCTTTTCAATTATAAAAATTATACTCTCACAATTTCTCATTCATTATTACCTCCCGAATTAGCAAATGAGGCAGTTAAATGTCGGTCAATTTCATCTGATATTAACTGTGCTATTTCAGGTGCATGTGCCTTTATCTGTTCAACAACATTGCCGTCCTTAGAACCATCAATATTAAACATTATAGACATTGAACCACTTTCAAAATGCACATTTGCACCACTTGTTGAGCCGCCACCTTGTATTTTCTCATTTTCTATGACATCATTATTAAGTCCTGTCGCATAATGAGGAATGCCACGTCCTGATAAAATATCCTTTGTTTCTGATGATGTAAATACTCTATCTCCCGCTGACAGCGGAGCAAGTACATTACGACCTTCATACATCAAAAATTGACCGTTGTGTTCAACCAATTCGCGAGGATCTGCACTTCCGTCATCATTCAAATATGCCAATCCCTCAGGTGCATTACGAGTACCATGTGCAAAATGTCCAAACGATGCTGTATATACAACCGTTCCATACAATGTAGGTGCTGATGTCGGGAAGCTTCCTGTATAACTTGCACTGCCTGTTATATCAGGTGCTTCTGTCGGATATGTCCCAAGTGTATAATTTGATATACCATTAACAGCCAGTACTTCTTGAGGGTATGTTCCCAATTCGTAGTTTACAATACCCTCAACATTTGCTGATACCGATAGTGCAGATGTATCTCCTGTCAATGCTGATACACTTTCCGTGATAGCTGATGTTAAACTTGATGTATCTATATTCCCCGGAACAACCGTAAAATTAGGATGTAATTCAACACTTTCACCCATACTTGCATTAATAGTATCAGTTATCTTTGTACCTATATCTAACCCGCTAAAATCAGTTTCAGCCAAAGAAGAACTAATGCCATTCATTACACTTTCACCTATCGAAATTTGGCTAAAGTCCATATTATCTGCCGATAGACTTGTACTTATTGCAGACATTAAACTCTCGCCAAAACCCAATTTACCAAAATCCATATTGTCCACTGATAAGCTCTCACTTATAGCTGACATTAAGCTTTCGCCAAAGCCTAATTCTTTAAAATCAAGATTATCGGTTGAAAGGCTTTCACTGATTGCTCCCATAAGACTTTCGCCAAAACCAAGTTCTTTGAAATCCATATTATCCGTTGAAAGACTTTCACTGATTGAATCCATAACCGTTTTACCAAGTTCTAAATCCTTTAGTTTTCCGTCTTTAATATTTTCAATACTGCTACTGACAGCATCGAGTACATTCTCTCCTAAATCGTCTGGCAACTCAGTTGATTTTGTATCTTCTTTGGACTGCTCTGTTCCATCGGTTTTGCTTTCTAAAGCCTCTTGTTCCTTGGTGCTATCTTCAACAGCTTGTGCTGCTTTTTCGTCAGTTTCATTCATAGCATCAATCTTTTGGTCTTTATTGTCCTTTATTGCATCTACTGTATCTTTTGCATTTTTTTCGAGTGCATTTTTTGCAGCTTCTGTCGTTTGTTCAATGGCACTTTCTGTATTCCCGCCATTTAGCATTTGCCATATATCAGCAAAATCATCACCCATTTCTTCAGCCATACGCTTGTAATCAGTACCATAGAAATCATTTATGGCTTTATTTGCCTTGATATCACCAGCCATAAGCATTGCCGCATATTTTTCTTGAGCAACGTCATCTCCGCCCATTGCACCAAATTGATATAACCCCATCATCTCATCCAAGTATTGACTTGGGTCTTGATGTTGTAATATTGCAGCTTGATATTGTCGCTCTGCTTGTTCCACCGTAGGTTGCATTTTTTCATATGCTTCTTTTACTACTTCTTTTTCAGCAGTATCTCCGATGTTCATTGAGTGTTCCAATTCACCTTTTGCACCAGCTAAACTACCTTTTTTATCATTGTATCCATTGTATTTTTCATAATTGTCTAATGTTTGTCTAAATGCAGAATGAGATCTATCTCCGTTTAATTGGTCGTTTAATCCTATTAGATGTCCGCCGTACCATGTATCTTTACCATTCCATACATCTGCTAAAACAGAATTATAGTCTTTGCCGTACATATCTTGTGTATTGTTCAACATCGTTTGCAAATAACTTTCTGTTTTACTACTTGTAGCGTCCCACATTGCTTTATCAGCAGAAGTAACATCTGCTCCATTCGCAATAGCTGTTGCTCTCGTTTCAGCTAAATTATACATATCGCTTGTATATTCCGACTGAATATCTTTTATAACACTGTCATAAGCGTCTTTTGATAATATACCATTTTGAACAAGAAATGAATATGTATCGGCTTTTGTTTGGTCTGTGTTTGGTGCAACTTCAGAATATGTCTGTTGCATATTATGTATAGTGCTAAAAACATGACTTTCTTCATCCGGTGAAAACCAATTATCGTTTAATGCTGTCTTTAAATATTTGCTCAGTTCTTTTTTCTGTTTTTTAAAAGTTTCAAAAGCAGTCTTCCATTTGTCAGTTAAGGCAGTTGTATCCCACTGTCCATAGCCAAACAAATCATCATTAACCATAAATGCGTTATACATTTCTTGATTCATTTGATTTTCGATGTCATCCATATAACTGTTGACTTCATCAGCATAAGACGTGAATTCTTGTTGAGGAATATTAAACCCTAAATTTCCTTTTATATCAAGTTTACTTCCGCTTTCAACAACTCCAAAATAAGACGAATTAGTAGTATCTTGTAATGAATATCCTGTTGTCAATGCTTGTTTATGTGCTTGTGATACTTGTGTCTGCCATGAGCCGACCATGTTTTGAACCACTTTACCCAAATCACTTGTCGACATTGCTATATCACCAAATAATTCATCCAGTCGGTCCTGTCTTAATTCTTCAGCCGATTTATGAATTCCAGATATACCGTCAGCAATATCATCACCCCATAGTTGACCAATCAATGCACCTGCTCCAGCTCCAAACAACGTTCCCACTCCAGGAATAAATGAGCCTATTGCAGCACCTGCTCCTATCAAACCGCCTTTTGTTAATCCACGAGTTAAACTACGTTGCATATCATTGCGATTTCCACTGCTATATGCGTCAGTAATATCACTAAAAGCATCCGTTACCCCCGAATACACAGATTGAACACCTAAGTACCTTGTTGCCATACTTTTGCCGAATGATTTTATACTATCTATGGTTTGATTTTCGTTATCGTTCCCATAATCACCAAGCATTTTAGTTGTTTTTTCAATAGCTTTAGTATTTTTATCAACATAATCTTTTTGAAAATGTTCATCTTCATAAGCACCTACTAGTTTTTGCATTGAACTTTCACTGGCATTTTTTGAATATTTAAGTCCGTATTCATCAGCTGACTCTTGCAAATTTTTTAAACTGGCACTCTTTTGCACTTCTGTTTCAAGTTCATCAATGTTATAGAGTCCATAACCTTCTGTTGTTATGCCTAATTTTCCAGCGTTATCAACAAGTTCATTCCATCTATTTATTTCAGCCGTTGCTTTGCCATTTACTTTAGCGACATGTTCCCAGTCAGTATCAATCGCACATTCTGCTTCGTTTTGGGTTGCGGATTGTGTGCTTGTTTCTGAATTTTTAAAATATTTTTTAAACCAGTCATCATCGCTTAAATCAGCGCCCGACAATTCCCTTGCACTCATTTTTCCGATACTATTTTCAACTGTGTTTATTTTATTGATACTCTTATCAACAGCATTTTCAAGCTCTGATGTATCTGCTTTAAGTTTAATTGGTGATACTCCATCAGCTATATTGTTTACTCTGTCAACAGCTTTGTCGATTTCGTCAGTAGCAGTCTTTGTACCGTCAACTTTACTTAATTTGCCATTTATGCTTTCCATAGCTTTTGAGGCTCTGTCTGTTGCTGTAATATCAACATTAACATTTCTTTTTTCGAGTTTATCGAGTTCGGCATTTAATGCTTTAACTTTACCTGTGGCATTATCTTTAAAATCAGCAACTATTTCAATTTCTATACTTGAATTTGCCATAGTGTCCTCCTTTCCATCAAATTTACATACAAAAAACGGCTATCATTTTTGATAACCGTTCTTTAGGTATTATTTTTCTTTTTACTGACCAGGTAGATATAATATGTAATATTCTCCACCTTCGTAGTCTTTTAATGCTAAATATATTTGGTCCTTTTTATCTTTGAAAAAGTACGCTGGACGTTCATTTAAAGAAACCTTATTCTCCCAACTGAATTTTTCCAAAACTTTAAATGTTATTTGAGTATTAACTAAAACTTTCTGAAGTTCTCTATTTTCATCCTGAACAGCTATCTCTTTAGTTGGTATCTGCTTTATTGTATAATTATACTCGGCTGATGAACCACCTATAAATAAGCAAGCAACAGGAGGCTCATTCAACACTTCTGAATCCCTTGACGTAACCCATGTCGGATATGATTCTGTTTGTTTTACAAGTGGTTTAAAGCTTAGTTGAGCTGGAATTTCTGCTTCTTTTACTGCAAAAGGAAAATCAAAGTTTTCTTCATCTGTGACTTTGTTATATATCTCTGATAACGATTTTTGGATATTGGTTTCAAGTATGGTATTTTGCTCAGACAACGTATTATATAACTCTTCATATTGGGTATATTCTGACTCTGATATAGCTTTTTCAGCCTTATCTTTAGTAGTATCCAATTTCGAAGTATCATAAGTCTTTGAGAAATAGTTTTTCTTTAAATTGTTTGAATTTTCAACAGTTTCCGTCAACAGTGTGTAATACTTATTATATTTATCTATCTCTGCAGATATTTTATCGTACAAATCTGTCGCTTGATTTCTCACTTCGGATAGTTTTGATAGTTGCTTATTCTCAAAAGCAATTTTGCTTTCTGATTCAATGTCAGAAATATCTTTTTTATAATCAGGATTAAAATACACCTCGTTCTCAAGATGTGACAAATTCGTCAGTTGCTCCTGTATATCTGTATTGTATTTTTCCAAAGTAATTTTACGATACTGAAAAACGCCAATCACTCCTATTGTAGCTAATATAGCCACAATTACAGATATTATAATAAAAATTTTTATTTTTTCCTTTTTCATGTAAAAACCTCCCTTTTGTATAATTTTAGCAAATAGAAGAAGATTTGTCAACTATTTTGCTTTGTAGGGAAGTTTCCAAGCACAATAGGCATTTTACGTTCATTCTTGGCTTTTTCCATGAATGCAAATACTACTTTTTGTTCACCCTCTGTCAGTCGCATTATTTCATTTGGAAATGTACGAAATCCCGAATACACAAAAATATCATACAAATTCCGCATTAATGGACTGACTTCTATCAGTTTTTTATGTAGTCTTCTTCGTCAACGACATCCTCACCGTCAAATCCGCTGAGTTTAAGAACTTCTTCAACTATTTTTGACTTTGTGCCTGCATTAAGCAGAATATCGACACAGTCAGCCTCATCAAAGATATTGAATTTCTGTTTTATGTCATGGTTACCCCAAATTCTCTGTTTATCTTCATCAACCGTAGCTGTATAAATCAGATTATTATGATATTCCGTTGTACTTCTTTCACCCGAAATTTTAGGATATTTCGGACCTGCTGGATTAGAAATTTGCTTTGTTGCCTTTTTTGCCGCCGCTTGTATTTCGCTTTGTGATAATCCTCTTATTCTAAATGAAAATAGTGGCTCACCACTTTGCTTTTTTACAAATATTTTTTTTGTATTATCTTCGTTGCCTGTTTTATAGTCTGCCGCTTCAAGCAATGCCTTAACAATACTCTTTTCGTCTTGTTCAAAATTTGTTGAAGACTCAAGACCTGTTACATTTGTATTTTCTTTATTTACCATTTTTATTACCTCCGCATATATAAATTAAAAATTTTTATAACTTAAAAATGGCTCGTCCTCTCAAACCAAGAACGAGCCATTTTTTATGTGATTAGTTGTAAAGGTGCTTTGCTGCCATTTCTGAAATCATCTTTGGAATAGAATTCAATCTGAATGAGTTTGCTCTCTTGATTACATCACCAGGAGTTAAACTCATCAAGTCAATCGTTCCGTTTGGTACGGCATTGTTAAATGCTATACGTCCCTCACTGCTGCCATCAGGCTTAGTATTAACACCTTGAAAATTGTATACCGGAAGGTATCCATTTTGTATTGCAGTAAGTAACGGTGCCATTATAACATCATCTCTGATTACCGCTTCGGTATATGTCAAATCAAATGTTACACCTGTCGGAACAGTTCCCACCAAAATTGAACCAACACCTTGATATTCAGCAGTGTTTACATTCATTGCAACTTTAAACTCATTGATTTCAGCAAGAAATGTATTAACACCATTAACTTCAACAAATAATTTTCCGTCTTTACCTGTCATTAATTCAGTTGTATCTAATGTACTGTTGTTTCCAGCTGCCATTTTTATTCCCTCCAATCATTAAGAATTTTCGCTGTATTTCCATTTGTAATGAATGAAAATACGCTCTAATGTATCAACATCAACTGCATTGACTACGAAATAGCCATAATCGGCGCCGTACCCCTTATTGGTATCAAGCTTAAATGTAGGGTCAATAAGCTTGCCCTCGTCAGCCATGGTATCAAGCACAGCTTGACCACGTTGGATAACATTTGCAATACCGTCTTTTGTACCATTGACTTTTCCGATTAATTTATCCATTTCACAGTCCAAGCGATAGAATGTTTCATGTCTTACTTTTGCTCGTTTGATTTTCTTCCAGCCGTTATCCTGTTTTTCTTCATCAGGATTAATCAGTGTATTAACACCGCTGTCAAAAACAACCTTGCCGTCTGCATTAACAGACAGAAGTAGCAACCCGTTTCTTACGGCGTCTTCATATTGACTGTTTTTAAGTCGTTCTGTAAGCTTTGCCGCTCCCGGCATTTCTGTACGAACTATACTTTTACTTGATGGTGTGGCGGCAATAACGCCTGCCGCTGTTGCTATTGCTTCAGGTCCGCTGACGGTATCGCCATTAGAATTCACAAAATCGCTTGCGAAATAAACAATCGGATAATTGTCTATCTTAGACGCATTTTCCATACGCTTATTTATATCGACACTGCCTTTATCTCCTATAACGGCTATGGCAAGATTACCGTCTTTGAATGATGTGTTTATATATTCTATTAATAGTGCTTGTACATCCGAATCAACGGTATCGAGTGCGATTGTATTATAGTAATACGGTTCAAATGCCTCAAACGCTGTACTGTAATCAGCCGTTGTAGTAGTAGGGTTTTCTCCGCCCTCAAACGGTTGTTGTGAAACACCAGTAATGGTGTCCGTAACGCCATCTTCCGCTTTTGCAGTAACGTATTTACTCTGAATATCTTCAACAGCCTTTTCCAACGCTTTAGGCTCGCCTGTACCTGATGCAAATGTAATTGTTTCAACTTCCTTTGCACCATCATAAATCACAAGTTCTCTTGTATTTTCTACACCCAATTTATCTCTTACGGATACAGTAAATTCATGTGTTCCAGGATATTTAAGTGTTAGTGTAACAGCTTTTGTTTCATTTGACTTTAGCTCAATCTTTCCGTTCTTACCACCGGTTCCTATACGAACCAAGTATAACTTATCTAAGCCTCCGTTCATATACGCCTCTGCTACACTCATTGTACCGCCTGTACCATATGTATTTTTCATTGTAACATCAGCTGTTCCCTTTGCGTGAAGAGTCACTTCATTCAAAGGTCCCCAATCAGATTTAATTGGTAATGCTCCTATTCCGTCCAACGCAGATGCCACAGTATTATTTACATTGCCGTTGCTTGAACGTCTGTAAACACCGGCACGAGGGTACTCCTTGCCGTCTTCATAAACATATCCCATGCTTATTTTACCTCCTTATTTTTAAACTTTGATACAATTTCTTTAGCTTCTTCCAATGTAAACAAATCTTTATCTGATATTGAAAGTGCTGTACGAATAATGACCTTATTCGTATTAAATTCATTTTCTGCCTTTGATAATTCATCAACGGTATATCTTGATACAGATGATGTTTTTACCCTTGCAGAGTTCTTTTCAGCTGGCACATCTGCTGTTTTTTCATCTTTTACAGTTTTGGTTGCCATAAGATTACCTCCTTAACAAAAAAGAACGCCTTTAAATAAGACGTTCTTAATCATTTATTTTAATATGTTTCAATAATTCTGAATCAGGCTCTTTGCGCAATACGCAATAATCACCTTCAACAGATAATTGACCGACTCTTAATTCATCAGCTCCAAGCTGAAGTTGATTGTTATTATCAACACGCATCCATGTTCCATCAGGAAATTGTAATACCTTTTTTTGATTTAGCTTAGTACACATCATACTCGCAATAGCATTAGAAACAGCTATATCTTCTGTAAAGATATGAGCATTCATTACAGCAGTGTACCAATCACCTGCATACATGCTCGGTATTCGTTCACAATTACCTACCTTTGATTTTCGCCAATACACCGCAGGAGTATCCTTTTGAGGCTTCCATACAGTCGGAATATCTTCATCATATCCTATCAGCATTACATCTGGGAGTAGTTTTCGTGTCCATTCATTAACCAGTTTAATCGGATCAGGCTCGCAGGTCTGTTGATTAGGGAATGCCAACAGTGTAAACAATACCGCCGCAACGGTTATTTTTTTGTCCGCAACATCAACGTATCGTGTAGAATTCCATTTCGCAAGAATGGTTGTTTCCGACTTACCGCTAAAGAAATAGCCGTCTACATTTGTTTTGACCGTTTCTGCTATTGCTTCAATCTCTGATGTGTCTTGTAAATACACATCAATTTCTACTGTACCACTGATTTTACGTTCTGTGTCGGATTGCATATTTGCAAAAAATACAATTCGTCCATATTGTACGTTATCGTTCCATAAATCAGACATATCGTCAGGGGCTGTCTGATTAAAAATCGCAGGCTCATCATCATATTTAGTTAAATATGATGTTATATCGGAACATTTCCTTAGATGATTATTTAAAATTTCTTCAAACATAAATCTTTCTCCTTTAATATGGTTCACTGTATATTGCAATAGCTTGCGGCAATGCGTCTTCTGCAATGCGGTCACAGTGTGGTCTTGCTGCCATCTTACTTGTACCGTCTTCCAAAAACGGACCGTACAAACAATCACTTGTTACTTTCGCTGTAAATGACATTCCGTTGCTTTCTGTTGATGAAACAAAAGAATTACGGTAATTTCCCGTTCTCACTCCCGGTGGTTGACCTGGAGCAGATACACCGCCGCCTGCCATCACATTAAAAACAGAATTTCGCAATGCACTTGATACTCGTGCAGTTCTTCCCGGCAACTGTGCTTTTATCTTATCAAGTTCAGCTTGAACAATAATTTCAATGCTAATCATTTTATATCAAACCTTTCCTCAACATAATAAATCATAGATACATTAAGGCTACCTGCATTATCTACACCCTGAACATAAAATTTACGTCCGTCTGGGAACACAAGATAATCGGTAGCCTTTGCTTTTACCGTTGCTCCATATTGTACAACTGTATGTGTTATAGGGTGCTGATTTTGCCGCCATTCTTCTTTTTCGCGTTGACTTGCCTCGGCAGCAATACCCAAAAATGCTTGTTCGGCAGGTTGGTATCCTACTTCTGTCACACGTCCGCTGGCTGTTTTCCCATGTCTTTTTATATAAATTTCTACCTCTTGAAATCCATATCCAGGTACAATATTTGCTGTGAACATAATTACTCGCCCTTTCTGCTGTTACTGTGCATATCCTCATAAAAATACGGTGGTCTTACCTGTCCGTAATCATTTCCCGATACGGGCGGAACAGAAATACTTGCTTCATTCTTCAATCGGTTATAGAGGTCTTTCCATACCTCTACTCTACTTGAAAAATCATACGACACAGGACCTATTTTTGTAGTGCAAGAGTGTGCAAACTTCATTAGAATAGCTTCCAACGCTGCTAATTTAGCACGTTTCCAATGTCTGTTCATATCCAAAACCGCTTGATACTCCTCATCCGACAAAGCCGCTGTCAACTCTGCCGGATTGAATGTTGTATCTCCCAGTTCAAACCTCAATCGGTCAACTCCGTTTTCCGTAATTGCATTGGGATTATATGAGTATCTCGGCATTACTCATCACCGCCACTATCTTCTTCCTGCTCTGTTGTATGCTTTGAAATTGCCGCTAAAACGGTTTTTCTCGTATCAACTGCGCCTAATACGTCACATACAGAATCACTGTTAATATTCTTTATATATTCCGCCGCATCTGTGGCCGACATTTGAAGTACACGGAAAATTTCTGTTACATCGTCCGCAGTACAATTAATGCTTTTTCCGTCTTGTGATAAAATCGGTATCGATACAACAAATTGTATCGGTTCAACCATTTCCTCTGCATTAATAGGTAACTCGCATAGGATACCGTATCTAACCAGCTTTAACCCCTCATATGCGGACAATTCATCAGGCTGAATTATATCACCTTTGTTATAGTTTTTACCGCCAATACGGCAAGATTTAAGTGCTGTGTATCTCATATATTAGTCACACCCCTTAAATCAATTTTTAGGAGTAACGGCATTTTGGAAATAGAAACCTAAGTCCTTGCACACGATTTCCATATCTTGCGCAATCATACCGCCGATGTAATGAGAATATGTTCCCTCATCGCCCTCCCATTCAATGATAGGAAGAACATTTCCTGTACCCATATCCCAACGGAATGTATATCCGGCAGTTGGCTCATCAATCATTGGCGTAGATGTTGCATATGCCAAAAGCATTGCGTTTTCATCACAAATAAAGCCTGTATTTTCTTCTTCGCCAAGATTTGCACTATTCCATATAGCGTCAAATACAACAACCTCGTCTACACCCAAAATAGCAGCCAATGATTTTGTTGTAACCATTGCAGGTGAGGCTGTGTTACCGCCGTAAATAACACGATTCATTACGTCAGGGTGATTAATTAGTGCGTCAAATACACGCTGACCCAATCCAAGTTTATTAGGTTTTCTACCCGTTGTCCTTTTGATTTCTGTAATGCAATCTCCAATAAACTTAATCGGACTTGAATTATCATTATCAAATGATACAAAATCAGTAGAACTTGAACTTGCCGATGTACCACCTGTTAAATCAGTACCCCATACGCCCTTTTTAAAATATTGTTGTGCAAATGTTTTATTTTGGTGAATAAATATCTGTTCAGCGATAACTTTCGACTTGTTTTGACGAAAATTCATTATTCCTTTTGCTCCCATACGCTCTATATCTGATTGAATAATGTTATCATAACCTACAATAATTTGGTCAGGCGTACACTTATAATCATCAGTATCGTAACTGAAAACGGTAGGATCTACTTTACCAAGAATAGGCTTAGGACGAACATTATCTCTTAACAAATCTTCTTTTGAAAATTTATAATATGCTGCTCTCGAAAGCGTTACTGGTATTTCAGGAAAAAATGATGTTGCACCGCCACTCTTACTTTGAAAATATGCCGTACTGATATTCGTAAGCGGAACATTGATAGGTGTTTTACCCTTTCTTATTCTATCAAAAACTTCTGTACCCATTATTTAGCCTCCTTTTTATAATAGTCAACTCTTTTGACTGTTCCCATTGCGTTTGCGTTGCAATCATTCATTGCTATTGCACACACAAAATCACCTGCCTCAGCGGCAACCAATGTACCGTCCGAACCAGGTGTTAATTCTGTTCCTGCTGTTACTGTGGCACTTATAGCCGCAATACCGACAGCAAATATTTGATATGTAACATTATCGCCTTTTGAAACGTCCGCCTCATTGTCAATAGTAACAATACCGATAGGCATTTCCCCTTTGGTATTACAAATTTCCAATAGTCCGTCACTGTTCAACTTAACAGCTTTACCAGCGACGTTTTCCATATCTTCAGCCGCAACACCGACACGGGTAGTTGATGTATTAATTCCGTTTGTAATATATTGCTTTGCCATTAATATCAACCTCCAATCTCATTATCATAGTCTTCCATAAGTTCGGGGTGTGTTTCCCACGTTTTTGCCATAGCCTCTGTGTCACTCATTGTTGGATTTGATTTCTTAATCTCATCGGCAATAGCACGAGCTTTGGCAATGGCAGTAGAACCGGATACATCAGAATGACCGCTCTTGCCGATTTCGGTGAATGCGCCCGACTTCTCTACCGCCTCAACCGCCATATCCAACACACCAATCATGTCTTGATATGCTGTACCGCCTGCGGCTTTCAAGCTTTTTAGTGTAGGTACGAGTTCTTCAGACTTTTTGCCTATAACTTCGTACTTTTTCGCAATAGCTGTAATTTCTCTTTCTTCCGACTCGTCACGAGCCTTTCTTAAGCTTTTAAGTTCGGCCGCAACCGCCGGATGAAGTCCCTTATAAATATCTTCTGGATCATGATTTATCGGTTCATCCTTAATCTTCTTAACGTCCTTGTCGTCTTTATTGTCATTTTTGCCATTGTCATCATCTTCAGGCTTCGTTATACCAGCCTTATTAACGATAGCCTCCAACTGCTTCTTTTCTTCATCAGTTAGCTTATCCTTATCAATATCTTCAATTTTCATATCATTATCAGCTCCTTCATTATTACTTTTTAATATACCGAGTGTTTCTGCCTTTAATGCCTTCACAATCGTGGCTGTTTGTGGTTCTTCCGAACCTGTCGCAACATAGTCACTTACACTGCCGCCGCTCCATTTTTCTGTTGAAAGTGTAGCGGCACCGTAAAATTCTTCAAGACTTTTATCCATTGCAGATTTTTTATCTGTAACGTTATCATCTCTAAGAATTGAAATAAGACTACTACTTAGCGATTCTGTGTATTGCCATATTTGCCTAACTACATCGTCCAATTTAATATCCTTTAATTTTGCAGCAAAACTTTCAGCCTCACCGCTCTTTCTTATAGGAGTTTTAGACTTGTACATTGTAACAAATGCGTCAGGATTGGCACCCTCCGGCACTAAATCAACCTTTGTAATATTCAAATTTTTTAACTTATTTGGCATTACCCTCTACCTCCTCTCTGATAGCCTCACCCTCAATACTGAACATTGAGTATGTACCATCTTTAACTTTTTTCCACACGCTTTCATCCGTCACATGAAAACCTATCCACCAACCGTCAGCTAATGCATCTTCAGGCAAACCTAATGCTTTGAGTTTTTCTTTTGTGAACACCATGCTTTCAATCATTGTGGCTACACCGCCACGTTCATGAAGTTCGCCACCGTCACCATAAAACTCAACATAACGATAAACTGCTTTTTCAAGTTCGTCAATATCAATAATATCTTCCTGCCAATCGGTGATTTTTTCGCCGTTGGCACGAGCCGATACATTCGCCCAACCAAATACCAATCGTTGTTCTTCATATGATTTCTGTACATTGAAACGTGCCTTTACTACCTTTTCAGGTTCATCCCTTGCCTTGTGAATGATGTAATCATTAAAACTTTTCAATTTAATCAGCCTCCTAAAATTTACTTGAAAATATTATGTATTTATTGTAGGTTCATTAAACAAAGGAATCTTTAAAACCAAGTATGCTAATTCTCCTAATTCTTTACGAATTTCATACTCTGATACAATATTAGTTAAATCAATTTCATTTAGTTTAATTCTCGCACCTGAATAGAATTCATTCTTATCTTCGTGCATTGTAGGTATCATTTCTGGTGTTATAGAAACTTTTAAATTCTTAGCATTTAGTCCCATAATTCTTTACCTCCTTTATTTTTGTGCAACAAAAAAACACGCTGATTTAAAACCACCGTGTTAATTTATCAATTTCATTTTTAAACATTATTCAATTTCAATTTCATCCGCTATATCACTTAATGAACGTCCATTAAAAATGGTATCATTCATTAAATCATCTATATCCGAATATATCTTCACAATGTCATTATAACCCACTTCAAATTTAGTCCTACTCCATGGATTGATACAACAAGTCTTATTGTCATATTCGAATACCACATCTTGTACAAGCGATAATATTAAATTTTTTATTTCTTCTGAATTTAATTTCATAAAATATCACCATTGACCTTTCTTTCCGAATCCGTTATGTCTCGAGTTCTTCGTTCTTCCAAATTTCCATCTTTCCACTTGTATGTATGAATATGTTCTCCGTTTTTACCATATGGATGTTGTTTTGGATTGCCGTGATCCGTAGGATGAATTTGTTTTACCATATATCCATCTTTGTCATATATTGTACGTTCTATATGTCCATCCGATTTTTCTAAATCTAACACTGCATATGGCTTTAATTGTCTTGGAACAGAGCCACCTTTTCTATGGTTGGTTGCTATAAATGTTCCATCAGTCGAATATTTATAGCCACTTCGTTCAGACTTTGTAACTCTATATGCAGCCTTTAATTTGTCCCATTCCTCTTTATTATTATACTTTAATTTTTGGAAATCTTCAAGAGTTTTAGGGACATTTTCAGTCCCAAGCTGTTTTTTATATTCTGCATATTGCGATTTATCGGCATAATAATTAACACATGCTTTCTTTTCCGCCTCGCTCATACTGTCCCATTTGTTTGGAACACTCGGTATTTTATTATTGTCACCTGTGAAAAATTCTTCGCCACAACAACAATTTGTATGTACCGGCGGTGCCATTATCTCAGGACCGTTATATTTAATATCGGACGGTACATTATATGGTTTATCAAATGGTACTGCCTGTCCGTTCAATGCAACGCAAATCGGGCAAACATTGTCATTGTTTGATGTTACCCAACGTCTATATACATTCTGCATATATCTATGTTCTATCGCCCATTGTATGTACGCTCTGGTTGCCTGATTATGTGCTGTAACAATTTCAGTTCGTGCTATATCTTTTGCCCGTTTGGTCCGTTGTTTGTCTGCCATCCGTCTTGCCGCCTTTGCAGCTCTGCTGTTAATTTCATAATCAGTTAATTTAGGATTATTCTCACGCAGAGTATTCCTCATATTTTCATAATAGCGGGTATTCTGATTAAGCTGTCGCTCTGTTAATCCTACCGTATCTTTTATTCTACGGGCGGCAAAATACGGTGTATCACCTTGTTGTAATGCAGTATTTATAATGCTTTTAACATTTTCTCTCTGTGTATCATTGATATTTGCAATAAGATTACCCGCTCTTTCATCACACCATTTGGTGTAAAATGCAGAATAATCAAACTGACTATCTTCATTATTTTCGTTATCATCATCTGATATTTCGGTATTGATACTTATCAAGTCTTTATTATCTTCATATGCGGTTTCAAATCTTTCTTCGCCAACATGCTCTAAGGTTGGTGTCAATGTTTCATTTTCAAAATCACGCAGATTGGAATCAAACGGTGCATGTACATCTTCTACGCTCTCATTACCGCTCATGACTTCATCTGCTGTTTCTTCATCTATGTTATAGTCATCCCATAAAAATAATAATGCCAATGTTATCGGAGTTTCGTATTTATTCAACATATTACGAATACGTTGTAGCGCATTTTCACCTTTTTTACTTCTATCGGGTTTGCGTATTTTTTCAAATATTCTCCTTGCTTTTCTGAATGTAAACATATATTATTCCTCTTTGAATTCACTCTTTTCGGGTGCCGTCCCTCCATTACCTGAGTAATCTGCACGTTCAGGCAGCTTTGCGGCATCACGAAGATAATCTTCAAGCTGTTCATCAGGTGATATAAATCCTGCACTTGAAACTTTTTGTATAAAGTCACCAAGCTCACCGATATTTCTATTTTCAATTTCGCCATGAATTATCGTTGGATAATCAGTAATATCTTTAAATGCCTCACCATTCATATCTATTAAATCGGGAATAGCTTTATTGTTAAACACTTCTGCTATCATATCAAGATACGCACCGATTGCCACTGAAAACATCTGCGACTTGTCACTGCCGAGATTATATGTTCCTGTACTCTGATGTCCAAGCAATATGAAATCTGCAAGTACCGTCATTGCAATTCGTGTATCATATCGTTCAATAATAGCATTTGTATCAAAATTACGCTTGCCACCGCTCGTGAGTAGCTCTAACTTCCACCCTTCAGGTTTTACAACTCCCTCCAATGAATCGCGACGTATACTTTTAACATATCGTTCCGCTTCACGTCTTGCACTGACCATGTTTTTATCATCATTATCCCATATATCAACACCTTCAGGCGCGGTCATTACAGGTAAACCTGCCAAATCACGTTCAATTCCTATACCCTCAATTTCTTGTATTCGCTTTTTAAAGTACCAAGAGCGGTACGAATTACGCAATATACTGCGTCCTTCGGGGTTTCCTTTACTGCTTTTCGTACGGAATAGCAATAATTTATTTGCAGGAATTGTGATTAAATCAAACTTCGGCGGTGGCATTTGCGTTAATCCCAACAGATTATCATTATCATCATATTCCCATCTGTACAAAGTTTCCTGTGAACGTATCGGTAACTTCTGCCACCCTATTCGACCGTCATTATATTTACTGTTCAGACGAATATCTTTTTTACGTCCCATTCGACGCTTATATACAATTTCGTGAGCACTCCATCCGTATGTCAACATAGACAATATTTCTGATATTGTGTCAATCCACGTTTCAGTCATATCATTCATACATTGCCACACAAAATCAGCCGCTTCCTCATCCGCTGGAGTATTGCCGCCTGGTTGAGTGTCCCATGAACAACCTCGTATTAGCATATCAACCGCAAATAAAATAGCTCCAACTACATCATCATTGTCAGCCATTTCACGATATGTTTCTATACCCTTTTTTCCTTGCAGTTCCGGTAAGAATTCCTCGTAAAAAATTCCGCCTGTACGCTTTTGACCTGCACGACCAAATTCTTTCATGTAACCCATATTTCAGTCACCTCATCATCCATTCGCTTTCTTTTTTCAGACCGTCACTGATATTTGGCATACTGCCTGTGTATTTCTTTATCTTTCCAAGATATACCGATAATGCGGCGGCATCTCCTCTGTCGGGTGATTTTAATCCTCGTTTTTTCATTTCGTCTTTGCCCTCAATCTCAATCTTTCCGTTTGAAGCTATTCTATATTTTCGTGTTGAAAGCTGTGCTACTGTATCAGCGTCATCTTCCAATTCAATTTCTTTATGTTCGATTAATTCTTTCAGGCACGCCCACATATGTGTTGTAAGGTCATTATAATACTCTGCCGCCTCTTTACCTGCCTTTGTATCAGTTTCAATTTTTTCAGCAGCATTAATAGGAACAACGGCTAATCTATATAGCTGTTGTTCCTTTTTGACTTCTTTTAATCTATCCGTCACGCCGCCGCCTAAGCCCGTATCATCAATGTTGACATATATTTTCCCTCTGTATTCGGGAAATTCATTGATTGTTTTTTTATATATTCTTATAACGTCACCAGCAGTCGCCATCAAATCTTGACCTTTACGCTCGGCCATGATTTTTAATCTTCCTTGCGCATTACGATATATAATAGTTTCGTCATTTCCGAAACGAGCTATATCTACACCTAATATAATATTGGGTAATTTATTGTTGTCGGGAAGTTCATACAACTTACTGCTGCACTGTTCAATTATAGAGAGCGGTATAAATACATCATCTTCTTGTGTCGGGAATTCACCATATACACGAACACGAACAACATTGCTGTCCTTGCCGTATTTCTTTTTCAGGTTTTCTATATTTTTTTTATTTACCCTCGCCACATTCTCGGAATTGACCGTATGACATTTATATAATGCTCTGTCTACCGTGTGGCTGTCATAAAACACGCCAGAAGTCTTTGTCGGATTTCCTAACATCAATAACTTGTTATTTTCACCTGACAATGTACCAAGTATAGCTTCCATAATGGTGTCCGCAACACCTGAAGCCTCGTCTACTATGAACAACATATTATCTTCGTGAAAACCTTGCATATTTTCGGGTTTTGTTGCCGTTTTCGCCACCGCAAACCACCGCTTATCGTGACCTTTCATATAAACATATGTCTTGGTCCATTTCAATATTTTTTTCAGCACAGGGCTTTTTTCTTGCCATTTTGCAACTTCGGACCACAATACATCATTCAGTTGTTGTTTAGTCGGAGCCGTTGCAACTATTCTCGGGTATGAAAAGCAACTCAAAAACCACAATAGGATTATTGCCGTTATTGCTGTCTTTCCCACACCCTGCCCCGATTTTACGGTAATACGATTATCGGTAACTATATCGCAAAACACATCATCTTGCCATTTGTCCGGTATGAATTTGAACATTTCCCATGCAAACAATTTTATGTTTTTCCTGTAAAGAGGAATACGCTTTTGAAATATCTCAAGCGTTTTAGTCATCATCCTCACACCCCTCTACTGCTTTTATCCAATCATCTATTAATTCACTGTCACCGTCCGTTGCCTTTCCTGCTCGAATTTTAGCCAATGATTCAAGTGTTTTGATTTTCAACTTTTGCACCCGAGTTAATTCGGATTCTATTATTTGCATTTGTTCTATTGCGTCAACCTTTGTTTGTTGTGCCGTAACCGTTTGATGTTGTTTGCTACTGACACATTTTCCGAATGCGTTACTTTCTTTAGTCAACACCCGTATATCTTCTTTCAAAATCATTCCGTCAGGCGAATTTTTCAACAATTCATTATATCGTGCCAATAATGCCATATAGCGACGCTCTCTCAAAGTAGCTAATTTCAATGTTTCAATTAACATAAATTCTTCGTCTGTCGGCATATCTGCCATCATTGCACGTTCCTCATCACTGATATTCTTCCAATATTCACTGGCATAGGTTGCATTCTTTAACGCATTGTTATTACCTATCTGACCGCCTCTATGACGTGTTTCTGTTTTATCCGAACGTTCGCTTTTATTATCCGAACGCTCGTTTTGTTTTTTTTTAGAATTTCCGTCCCAATGGTATGTACTTTTCCATCTTCGGACAGTGCCCGGCGGCACGTCAAGTTTTCTTGCTATATCCACGAGTTTCATACCATCATGATACATAGCCTCCGCTTTCGCTGCTTTTTCATTAGGCACTCGTGCCACCTTAGACACCTCCCTATAATTCGTTCCTTAATTTTTGCATTTTCTTCGTCTTGTGAAGAAATAAAAAAACGGCGTATCTAATGCCGCTAAAATCAATTTAATTAAGTATTGAGCAAATATCATAAGTATTATATTATCAACTACACCGTAAAAAGCTATAGCTATAAAGATAACAGTATCTATAAGTTGACTGCTCATTGTACTTGCATTGTTTCTTAACCATTTATACTTTCCGTTCGTCTTATTCTTTAACCAATGAAATGAAATAACATCCATTGTCTGACTTACTGCAAATGCTCCAAGGCTTGCGAACGTCATTCTTGTTCCTTGATTTAATACTGCTGTCAAACACTCTTGCAAATGAGTTGTTTGCGATAATGTCGGTATTTTCAATGATAAATACCCTAATATCAAAAAGCCGATTTGAACAATTATACCTACTTTAACGCAATCGTTCGCCTCTTTCTTTCCCCATATTTCACCGATAATATCAGTTGTCAAGAATGTGAGTGGATATGTTACTATCGCACCCGCAACGGTTAATCCTAAGACGCTTATAAGCTTACCACCGAATAAGTTTGATGTTATAAGCCCCAAGCAAAATATTCCTGTTAATAGTGTTAAGTTAAATGTATTCTTTTTCATAATCAATTCACTCCATCCATATATTTTTGAAATTTTGTCCACTCTATCATATTATGAGCTACCAACTTCGGCAAATCTACTTTATGCCCTTTTTTCTCTAACTGCCGAGTTTTCATATAGCTGTTTTTGAAAAAGTGTATTTGTTGCCCTCTTGTGGCCGACACTACCCAGCTTGCACTGTCTACACTGTAAAACTTATAATTTTTCAGTTCTCGTGTTTTCGTGAAGCCTAAGCCATGTACCTTTACACCACGATAATACGCATATTCAACTAATTGCCGTATTAATTCATATTCCTGTTTTTTCACATGGAATACTAATCCGCCTATCGCTATATACGAGTATTTTTTGCACATCCATTTCCAATAATCAACGCCCCTGCCCTTATGCCATACAGGAATACATTGATAACCTATTGCGTTCTCCATCTTATGTCGCCAAAACTCTACTCGGTCAAGACCAAAAATATTATCAACATCTATTTCAAAATAATGTTTAATATTGTGACTGATTATGAATTTTATATATTTATCAATATAACTATCCATTTGCGCCAATGTCACCTGAGCACCGTTCATATATGAAAACGCTCCGCTATCTAGCAAGAAATTATCATTTCCCGAAATGCTCATCGCCTCAAGACACGATTTTTCGCCGTTGAAAAACGTTTCAAGTATATATCTCGGCCGACATATTTTAACCGTCTTATCCCTTAATTCCTTTGACATACCTGATCCTGTGGATGCAAGAAATACTCTCATATTTCAAACACCTCGCCGCATTTAGGACACGTTGTTGTCTTTTTATGATGTTCCCTCACTATTTCCGTATCCTTTAAAAAATCGTCATCGGAAACATTTAATTCTACATCATCTAATTCCGGGAAATTATACAGTCCAATGTCTATGTCAATAGCCTTTAGTTCTTCCTGCAGCTTTTCAAAATCCCATGTTGCAAATTCAGATGTTTTATTTTCAATCAATCGAAATGCTTTTATTTGCTCATCTGTGAGTTTATCTGCTATAATACATGGTACTTTGTCAAGTTGTAACAGTTTAGACGCTTTTAAACGGGTTTCTCCCGCTATAATCACGTCATTCGTATCAATTACTATTGGCACTAAAAAACCGAACTCTTTAATTGATTCTGCCACTTTTTCAACCGCATTTTCATTGTGTCTTGGATTGTTTTCATAACATTTTAATGCACTGACACTGCGCATAACTATCGTACTTTCCATATACATCCTCCTAATTTTATAAATGTGTTAGGAGGGAGCATATATTTTAAATCCCCTTTCCGGCAATAAAAAAATCCACTTATTCGCAAATTGAATAAATGGATTTTTAAAATTATTTTAGAATTTTACTAATACTATTTTATCATGTTCATATAGACACGTCAATGCCCTGTTTGTGCCCTAATTAATGCTATCAATTCCGAATAGCAATACACTTAATTCTTTGCAGGCAGCGTCTATATCCTTATACACTGTCCGTTTATCAATGAAATATATTTCTGCAATCTGTTCCTTTGAATAAACTGTATCAGATATATACATATCATAAAGCACCTTGCTACGACGTATTTTCATTTCACTGTTTGACTTTTGACACATATCTTGATACACGTTAATCATTCCGTCTATATGATTTATGATAATCTGTGTTCTGGCTGCACTTCGTTTGATTGACTCTACAATCATGTCAGATGTCACTCTTGGCTCCCACATTAATTCTTCAATAGCGCCGAGTGCATCTTCATTTGATTCTTCGCTTTCAAACACCGCATTATTCACATATTCTTTAAACGTTCTGTAATGACGTATCAAGAGTTTTGTATTATGTAATCTCCTATCCTTTCGGTTGCGTTTTTCTTTGAGTTTTTCTGCCTTAAAGTGCTCCATAGCTGCGTCAGCCCCTGCTTTAGCAGCCACTTTCACTATTTCGGTTAATTCTTCATCAGTTATAATTCTTTTTTCGTCTGCCTGCATTTTTTATACCTCCGATTCCTGTGTTGGTTGTGGGAGTTCGAAGGCTCTCTATAATAGCATTTTTAATTAGGGTCTACCGTTCCATCATCATAGAATTTAAGACCGCACTCCTCATGCATTGTCCTTTTGATATTATCGATTTCATCACTTTCTAAAATATCAATTAAAGTTTCCTTTAAAGCTTGTCCCAAGCGGTTCATTCGTTTTTGTTTCCACCCCTCTCTTGAATACAACGGATATATAACCATAGGTAATATGTACTTAATTTTTTCAAACATAGCCTCTGCTTCTGACGATTTTTGAAGACTTACCTTTTTTAGCATATACGGCTTATAACCCTCAAAAATTTTGGTACAGTCAATTCCTGCCTCTGTTCGTAATTCATCATTTAATGCCGGAATATCTCTGTCTTGCTTGCCGACAGAAGTAATATATCTGTTCATATCCACAGCATATCTGTATATCTTAATTTTCCCCCAACCGAATGTTTTTCTTAAACAATATGCAACTGCCATAACGCTATATACAATGCTTAATTTAACCATTTCTTTATCGACTTTCATAAATGTTTGCCACAATGTTTGTTTGTTGTATTTTACATTATTCACACCGTGTTTTTTGGCAATCTCATTAAATTTTTTCAGTAAATTTTCTTGTTCTTTACGTCGTTCCGCCTCTTTTAACGCACGTCTTTTTTTCTTCGCACGTTCGGCCACTTTATTCTTCATTGGTTGCTGCCCACCTCACATTCTGTTAATGTCTATCACAATTATTATAACTGTGACGAGCATTGCTAATAATTTTATCATTTTACACCTCGTCAAGCCTTTGTTTTAATTTAGAAATCAAAATATTCATATCATATCCACTGTCAACAAATTTTTCACAAAGAGGTCTATTGACATCATTACCGAGTTTAGTATAAATAATGTCCATATCTTCAAAGTCAAAGTTTGTTCCGAGATATTTATTTATACCGTCAAGCATAAATTGATGGTATTCATTATTTTTCTTTTTTGAATTATAATGTTGTGTTTTATGAGCACCTCTTGAAAACCATGCTAAAACTTTGCATTTTATTTCACGCTCATCTTTGCAACTTTCAAGTATAAAATACTCGTTTTCTTTTACCATTGCGATAAATTCGCCATTGTGATTTATAATACTTCCCGGGAAACAATCCATTAACTTTTTAACTTTTTCCCACTCAACCATTTAATTTATTTTTCCTCTCTTTCTACAGTTTCAATATAAGTTCCTCTGCAGGTATGTCAAGATGAGTGATATGTATTTCCGCAAACCAATCACATCCTTTAAATAACACCTTATAATAGCCCTTGCCGTCTTCTTCTAATGTCTTTAAACATTTTAATAATTCTGATACTGTCATCGTTTTATTCCTCCGTTTTATTCATCATTCCTCAAAAATTGATAACAATCTTTACAATGCTTGCAAGTAACTTCAACGCAGCCTCATTATCATGCTTATCACACCCATATTCATTTGAACATAATTTTGCACTTTTTTGTCCTATTTCGTAGCAAATACTCATAAATTCAAGGCTCTCAAAATCACTTTTATTCGGGAATTCTCCGTCTTCGCTCATTCGTCTTTTTGTTTCGCTAAGTATTATATCTTGTACAGCTTCGTCTGCGTCTTTTGAACGACTCATATATGCAACACAACAATCTATAAACCTTAGCTTATCTTCATATCGGTATTCTTCTTTAGTTCCATCAGTAAATTTTCTAAAGCTGTCACGAATAATTACACCAAAATTATTTGGTACATTACTTGTATCCATAGTTACACCCATCGGTAATTTTATAATCATTTTTATTCCTCACTTTCCCGAACGCAGCATAAAAAATAGAAGTTGTGACAATGGTCGCTCACGATTTTTACTATGTGCGTTTTTCGCAGTCTTGAGTATCCAATCATCTATATTACCGTCTATTTGCGTAGGATTTTCAATTTCATCTTTAATTTCTCTTAGCACCGGACACGCTATAAGTACACCGACATCATAGTCTACATCTTTGATAATTTTCTTGTATGTTTCTGCCGTAGTGATAATATAATTTTTATCACCCTCAAAAGTCAAACCGTTTCCGCTATTATAATCTTCTTTGCAGCTTTTTACCTCATAGAAATAAAAATCGCCATGTTCTATACCACTTACAGTTTGATTTTTAGGTACAAACTGTATAAAATCAACACGTCGCATTGTATGTGTTATTTTGCCAATGTACCAATCCATAGTGACCTCACTCGCATAGTATTTACCCATGCCAGATAATCTTTTTTTGACAAGTAACTCACTTAAGAATCTTGTTATTTCCTTTCTGTTCATTTTTATTCCTCCAATAATTCGGGATTATCATATATGTTGCCTATAACAGAAAGATTACCAAAATAACATATATCATTACGCAATCCGTGAGCATTTGTTTTCCCGTCTGGTTCAAGATAAAAACCTATATAGCCGTTATTATAATTAACAAATTTATTACTACCGCATTTACCGAACCTTACTACAAATCTATAATTTTGCGATTTTACAATATCGCCTTCAAATATTTTTTGACCGTTTACATCTGCCAAACCTGTATATTGACCGACTGTATCGGCTATAACCTCAACGGCTTGCATTGTTCGCGGCATATTCCAATCCGCAAACGAATTTACTGTTATTACGTATGATATTTCATCATCTTTCAGCTTATCATCGCCTAAAACACATATTTGTCGCTTTTTCCATATGTGAAAACCTCCATAGCACCATTGATTTGTTTCGGTGCTTTTACCTCGGAATAGTATATCCCTCATTTTGTACCTCCTCATCTTTCTTTTGTGCTACAAATAACGCTATTTGCAATGCACTGTATTTTTTTAAATTTTCTATAACATCAAGGATTTTGGCACACATTTTAAAACCTAAATCCTTATATCTGTTGCCTTTCAATGTTGCTGTTTCAATTTCGGTTTTTGTTATACCTAAACCGCATAACGTTTCTATGGTATCTACATTATGTTTAAATTCTTCCGCCTTAATTTCAATCGGTGTTTCTTCATAGTTGCAGAAATACCGTTCTTGACTATATGAAACTCTCACTTTCCCGATTAAATGCTTTTTTTGTGTAACGGCACAGGCCGCCACAAATGGCGGTTTAGGTGGATTTAATAACATATCTCGCATTTCTGCTCTGTTGCAAAGATGTAATTCTTCATTATTTGCAACGAACGAATATCGGGATAGCCTTACTAAACCTACTTTATTCGTCATTAGGCAAAATGCGCAAGCCTCACAGATATGAGTTTCTTCGGGTGCTTTATGAATACTCATATCTGTATATGTCTTGCCTATCATTTTTTTCAATGCTATTCCGCCTCGAAATTCCTTGCCGCACATTGAGCATATACCCTCATAATCTGCATTATAATTTTCGTTTTCTTGCGGGTTGGCAAAAACAACCTCTTTGGTTATGCTTTTTTTACCGTCACTTGTATTGTATAGCAGTGGTTTTTTTGTCTTTTTCCACGCACTGTATACAATCTCTGATGGTGTAAACATATCCATCATCTCACTCCCTATTGTAATTTTACTATTGTATAAGTGTAACTGAACCCGTTTTTACACCGTTTTTATCAAATTATTCATTAAAATTCCTCCTATACTTATCCTAAATATCGATTATGTTCGACCGCAAGTTTATCTGTATCTATACACAAATATACTTTTGTTGTTTCGATATTTTCATGGCCGAGCAGTGCTTGTATCTGCTCTATCGGCATACCTTTTTTCAGTGCATTACATGCCATTGTTCTACGAAATCTATGTGGATGACAGTTTGCTACGCCTGCTTTTTCACCGATATTTCTTATATTCGTTTCTACACCGCCCACATTTAATCTTTTGAACGGTTTCTTTATCGAGCAAAACAGATACTCGCAATTATCTTTTCGATAATCTATGTATTCGGACAGTCTTAATATTGACCTATCATTAAAAAAGACTTTTCTTTCCTTATTACCCTTACCATGTACAATACACTCACCTTTACGAAAATCAACATCTTCAATTTTTATTGAGCTTATCTCACCTACTCTGCAGCCTGTTGATAAAAAACACTCTATCATAGCTACATTTCTGCGTCTTGCCAGCTCATTTTTATCATTTCGACATACATCAAGTATTTTTTCAAGTTCAATCGGCGAGAATGGCTTTTTCACAACTTTTTCTTGCCTTACAACGTCTATATTTAACATAGGGTCTTTGACTATGTAATCGTCATTCACCAAGAATTTAAAAAACGAGCATAATACACGTCTAATGTTATTCAAAGTTGTATTGCTTCTGCCATCTCTCTTTTTGCAAGCCAACAAATACCGAATATCATCAGCCGTAATCCTGTCTAATGGCTTATTTATTCTTATCATTGCATCATCTATAACGCATTTATAGTATTTTAGGCTCTTGTCGGACAAGCCTTTTACTTTCTTCGTGACAAAGAACATTTGGTATCCCTTGCTCAAGTCATCATATACCGCAATAGCTTTTTCTTTAGGTGATACTGTGTAATTGTTCAAAGCCATAACAAGTATGTCCTTAAACTGTCGTATATCCGTTATAATTCCACAATCCATGCACTGAATTGCTACCTCATTTGCAATTCTATCTATCATTTATGTACCTCTTTCATCATACACAATGTGCGATATTTCAATAATTCCACTAAATCCGTAAGACTTTTTTGGCACTTCCCTCTTGTGTGAGATAAATATAATGCTTGCTTAACATTCGGTTCCGGAGCATTATCGCCCCACTGACCATCACCAATCATAGCTCTAACTTTATCAGCATTCTCAGTTAAATATTTGTTGTATACTCTTCCTCTTATTGCTCTTTCTGACTTTCCTATACGCTTTGCTATCAGCGAATATGAATCACCGTTTTTTATACCTTCTACAACAATACGGTGCATATCATCAGTCCACGGATTCCTCCTTGTATCCGCTTTTATTGGACGTTCGCGAATACCAAGGTCCGTACATTGCCGTTGTATTGCCCCCTCACTTCGATGAAGTATATCGGCAACTTCCGCATACCCATATTTCTGTTGTTTTAATAAATATCGCAATTTATCATCTTCATATGGTGTCCATTGGTCTTTTCTTTGTAGTGCGTTTGACTTATAGTCTTTCTTACGTTGTTCGTTTACCCATCCAGGCTCTTTGCCCAAAGCCAACGGCTCCATCTTTGAAAAATCTAAAAATGAACGATTTTTTTCAGCCCATTTCCAAAACTCATCTAAATAGATAATTTTAAAAGTATTATTCATAACTTTCTTGTTGTGAACAGGCATACCTCTATTTTCTATCCACGACTTCTTGTAGTATGAAGAAAATGGTCTTCCTGTCAATGCTATTGCCACTTGATTTAATGTTACATATGATCCGTTTTCCAACATAGGTCCAAGATTTAATCTTCCCGCTTTTAATTTTATAGCATTGACACTGCGATTTAGTTTTTGGGCAATGTATGGAATTGAAACAGTTCCCCATTTCTCTTTGAGATATTCAACATCTTCTTTGGTCCATTTTCTGTTCATGGAATCACTCCAATACAAGTTTTATTACGGGAAGTACCCAACTACATAAATAATAGTCAGATACTTCCTATTGTAATTTTTTTATTTTATCTTATGTCTTATAATAGCAACTGCCCCTCGCTCTTTAATTTCTTGTGCCACCATTTTATCCTTTTCAGTCATGTCCTTTTCCAAAGCCTCTAAAATAAGCTTTAGAGTTGCTATAACTGACGGAACCGCATAACGAGGCAGTAGCTGGATTACTTCTCCGATATCCTCCATATACATTTCTGCCATTTTATAATTCATGTCCATAAACTTTTCTTTAATCATCGGACGTAAAATTTCCGACATATTTTTATTACCCATTATTTCATGAAGAAATAACATTTCCTTTTCGCAGCTTTTGAAAATTTCTCTCCTTTGTTCCGTTGTGTGCATTTTATTAATTCTCCTTTTCATCTTCCGTATGAATACCTACAACAGTTTTAACCTTATCCGCAAAGGTCGCAATTTCTTCTTCCGGCACATTTATTTGTGATACGATAACTGATTTTGTTTTCAATTCATTGTCAGTGTCACTTTGACGTGGTGCAGGTACATCTACTATTTGACCGACTTCAACAGGTATTTCTGTTTTATAGCTGTATTCTCTGCCTCTCGGTTCACTGTCTTTATCCAAAAATCTGCATTTTATAATATTTGTCATCTTAATCTCTCCTTTATCAATTATTCATCTTCAGCGGTATATAATTCATGCGTACCGTCCATTAGGGCTTTTTCTTCATCTGACATTTCATATCCTATCGTTGTTAATCCGTCATAAAGTCGTTGCAGTTCTTCATTCCCACAATAACACCCCTTATAATCAAAGCAATTCGTTACAGTGTTGTCACCGTATAATACATAACCTGCAATAACCATTTTATTCTGTTGCGTTTTACTTGAAAGATTATATATTCTTTGAACATCTCGGGTGTCTGAAATATCATCTTCATCATACTCGACATCTAACATATTAAGAAATTTCTCTACATCAAAACAATTATCTTCCAACAACGCTGTAATAAGAAAATTTTCCAAATTCTTAGAAGTGGCTTTTTCATTCAGTTTAAAATCTTTCACAAAATTTCGTCTGAGATTATACGCACGTTCCGTGGCTTCCTTAAGCCTTTGTATTCTGTTATCCCTTTCTTCCTTAATCTTATTTTCTCGTTCTGCTTGTTCCACTTGTTCTTTTTGTATTTGTTGCCTGGTCTGTTCTTCTTCAGCAGTACGGCTACGGTATAGTGATACACCTACACCGCTTCCATAACATTTATAATACAATTTTGTATCGTCAGGAATTGAAAAATCGTTTATATTCTCTACATTAGCACACCAACTAACATATACTAAACCGTCTGTATCCGTTATCTTTTCAGCAATTTTATTTAATTTTTCAAATAGCTGTTTTCGTTTCTCTATCTCTTTTTCCGCATTGACGGCACGCAATAGGTTATTCTCAAAATTATTGGTTCCTATAGTCTTAAGCACTTCATTTCGCTTTTTATCGTCTTTAATTTCAAATAACTTATCATACTCCGACATGGTTATCTGTCTGCCCTCGGTTTCCTTGAACACATCACTGTCCAACTTCAACAAACGAGTTCTACGTCTTACAGTGCTTTCGGAAAAACCAGTTTTTTCTGCAACTGTTTCAACCGTTTCGCCCAAATCTAACATCATCTGTATTCCTTGAGCTTGTTCATATACAGTCAAATCCGAACGTTGCATATTTTCAAGCAACATTGTTGCTATCTGTTCCTTTGGGCCCATTTCACGAATAACGCACGGTACAGTTTTCAATCCCGCTTGTTTTGCCGCCGCCAAACGTCTGTGACCGATTATTACGGTATATTCACCGTACCAATAACCTGTTGCCGGAACAACCGTAAGATTTTGCAATATACCGTTTTTCTTTATACTGTCCGCCAGTTCCGTTACATCACCTATATTTTTTCGAGGATTTGCGTCATGTGGATGTAATTTATCAACTTCAATATACACGATTTCAGATTTTGTCTGTTCGTCATTATTGATTTTCTCTGTATCTTGTGATATAATTTTGTCTAAGTTATTTTGATTTGTAGTTTCCATATCCAAACTCCTTTCAAAATAATGATAGCTGACCGTTCTTTTCGGTATTAAACTCGTTTCTATCTATATCTTGCGAGTTTTCTACTGGCTGGGCGGTCTTTTCTTTTTCATCATTATTTGTTATCGTTATATTTTTTTGCATGGTTTTATCAAACATATGAAACATTCTTCGCCAATTCCAAACATCATTGAAATACATTGGTGTATACCAATAACAACTATCTTCTTTTGTCATTTCATACAATGACTCGTTTGCCGTTATTGGATTCGCCATTGTATCGCCAATCTTAACATACCCGGCACACCCCAATAGAGATAATTGTGTATAACACATCTTGGCCGTAACTGCATCTATATCTTGAGCAACAAATAGGATGTGATTTTGCCAATTAAATTGTTTTATTTCTTCTGCCGCAGTATTTGCTACCGCAACAAGCAATGCGCCTGCTCCACATGCCGGGTCATTTACAGATACAAATCCATTTGCTTTTATTTCTTGTTCTATATCATTTTTTTGTAATTGAGCAGTCATTTTACACAAACTATACGGTGTAAAAAACTGTCCTTTCCAATGGCTTCCCAAGTCCAGAGCCATATACAACTCTCCAAGGAAATCGCAATCCCTGTTTTCCTCCATGCCATTGATGACGTGACCCATCATCTCAGGAAAGATTGCCTGTTCTTCCTTTGTGTATTTGCGAATAATTTGCATATACATTTCTTCTCTCGGTTTGAAATGCACCCTATCTATGCCATTTGATATGGCACAGGCAAACATTGATATGAAATCAGCGAATATTTCCCATGTTTGATATTTACCGCCGAATTTCTGAATACACTTCACAAACTCGGCTTGATATTGATTTCGAGTTCTTATTTTACCCATCAATTATCTACTCCTTTATTCCAACTCTACTTTAAGAGTCGGATACTTTTCTCGGAACGATTTCATTTTTAACTTGAATTCATTGGTTTTCACCCCTTTCGTGTCAACAATGCGACTTGTTCCGTCATTGTTGAAGATTACGAAATCTGCAACATATTCAGTACCTCGTTCTATACTCCCTACACCCTCTGTCACAACAAATCTTGCTTGACGACAGAAACCTTTTATCTCTCCTGCTCTTGTAAGCAACTTTAACTGACAATAATAATCGGCTTCCTTTTTACTGTCAAAACATATACCATCAATCCAAGTTTTTTGAGAAGAGTATTTATTTTTAGGCTTTGGACTGCTTGTGTTTTGTTCCGTATTCTGAATATATCGTGCATACTCCGCTTCACTCCAACGCATTAATCAATAAACCCCTTTTCTCTTGCAAGACTGTATAATTTATTTCCTGTCGTTTTCCCAATGCCTCTCATTCCAGCCACGCAAGCTAAAAACTCACTCACATTTTTATCCCGTGTATCGTTCTTACCTTGTGTATCATCTATGTACTTGCACAACTGCTCATCGGTCATTTTGCGAATTTTAACTGCTCTGTCGTGCATTTCTTTTTCTGTATCAGTCATTCTGCAACTGTGTTTTTTCATGCGATCTCCTCCATATTTTCTATTGTGTCTAAACTAAATAACGTTTCATTTACAGCTTCATCGCACAACATTACTGCAAGTGCGTTAATCATATGAGGTTGTATTTGCTTTACGGCATACTTGCTGATTTTTTCTTCAAAGGTTATTCTTATATCATTTATTCCTCTCATTTACTTCCTCCAGTTTCGGCATTTTTGCGGATATTTCCTCAACAAATTTTTTTACGCTTTGTGGCAAACTTTCATATTCCTGTTTGCTTTTCGTTTGTGAACGAAAATTCCGCATAAAATTACTTGCTACTACGGTATCGAGTTCATCTGCACTTACCTTAGCCCATTCGTGTATCATCAGAGGGTTTCCTATTGCCGTTTTTACCTTGTCAGGCAACTTTTCATATTCAGCTTTATATCCGTAAATTCCATTACGGATGGCTTTTCGCACCATGCTCCAAGCCTCACCCTCTGTCAGTTCTGGTTCTTTGGTTAATAGCTGTATTTTTTCTATTACCTCAGCTATTGTCGGTGGAAACTTGCTTGATACAATCAATGCCTTAGCAGCATTTGAAACAGTTTCATAGCTGTAATCGGCAAGCATAGACGCCCATAATGTTGTTACCCGTCTTGCTTCTTCCACGTCTATATTTGCATAGTAGCGTGGGTATGCAGCCTTAAATACCGCCATAATTTTAGCAGTTTCTTGAAATGTCATAATATATCATCTCCGTTATCATTATCAAGTAAATCAAGAAATAGATTATTGCTTTTTCTTGCACCGGCATTATAATCATTTCTTTGCATAGGTCTGTCGTCATAATTTCCGTCAAGTGTCTTTGCCATATTGGAATCTTTTATCAACCAATCAAATGTGGCAGACCAGTTACGATTATTTGCACCTTTTAAAAAACTGCTATTTTCCGCTTTCTCAAACAGAAATTTGAAATCGTCAATACTGTACTGTCTAAGTCGTGCTTTAATTGCTTTCTTTCGACTATCAGACATTGAGCGTAATTTAGGATATGATGTACATATGTTGTTATACATATCTTTGATTTGCTCATACGGTGCAGGCGAGCGGTGAGAGTCATCTATTATACTTTCCTCTACTCTACTCTCCTCTACTTTATTTTCTTCTATTTTACTTTGTGAATTATCTTTATTTTTATTGGGGTTATCTTTACTTTTAACTTCGTTTTCTTTATCGGAAACCTTTTTGAATGCAAGTTTATTAAGAATACCTTGCGGAACATCTTTTTTATCAGATGTATCAAGCAGAAAGTATTCTTCAATAAATGTGAAATTTTCGCGGCTGTTTAACATTCTTATAAAGCGCCGCTGGATACCCACAGATGTCAATGCTCCAAACATTTCAAACACCCTTTTATCAAAGAAAGAACATCTGATACACCCGGAAATAAACTCTGCAACAAACTCAGGAGAACAACCACATCCCGCACCATCTGACACAAGGTAGCACTTGTTTTTATCCCATTTGATGAAATATCCATTTTTGCCGTATAAGTCACATAATATGTAGTCTAAAAGATACATTCCTTTCGAGCCAAACTCCGCTCTTAAAAGTCGCACTTTATCATCTGCATAAAAATCAGTATCTTTTGGAAAATAATCAACCCCATCTTTCAAGGGTCTTGCCATATTATTCTCTCACCTCCTCAAGCTGCAAAAACTGTTTATCACGTTCAAACAGCTCGTTATATACAGCCTTTCGTCCTAAATTTAGTATTTTGCATAAGTACGAATCAAGTATTATTCCATATACATGATACTGTTTTAAAAATTCGTTTTTGCCCATATTATGAGCCTGTATATGGTGCTTGCGGCATAACGCAATAGCATTCATACCTACATGAACAATATTATTTCTATCCCTACCCATACCGACAGCGTCTAAGTGATGTACTTCTGCCTTATCATTGCAAATAGCACACTTCCTATGCTCCAAGCACATATATAAATATTTACCGATTTCTTCGGCACGATTAAGCATGGTATCGAGTGTCGGTACATTCCATTCAAAACAGAATTTTATCAAATATGATATAAAACCTGTTGCAGTTTCCATATCCGCTAAATTAGGCTTTTTTGGGGATAAGCTGAAATACTCAAGGTCATTATCCATACAATAATTTGATGTAAAGTATTTACGCAAATCTTCACTGTCATGTCCGCTCCAATCGGCTATCTCACCGATTATTGCAAATATTTTTCGTCGTTGTTCAGATGTACATTCCCGACCGTCGCATAACCGTAATTCAACATTTTTAACTTGTTTTCTAATCATCTCACGGCTTATCGGTTCTTGTGGAATTATCAGCATATTACAGCCGTCATACTCTACAATTTTTGCTGTTGTAATCTGTGACATTCTTATCCCCTACCTTGTTATTTATCAATGTGTTCGTGCAAGAAGATATATCTGCTTTTCGAAGTCATATTTGAATATATAAAATCTTCAGCTTCTTCCTGCGACAGATGTTCATTCATGGCTCGTACTTCATACGCATATTCGCCCTGTTCTTTTTTGTCTGCAATTTTACGCTTAATTTCTTCTTTTTTGTAATTTGCTTCAATGAAGTAATAATCATATCCTTTTGCGCTGATACCCTGCATTGTTCGGGTATCTGTTGCGTACAACACTCTCTTTCGTCCGAAATATAGCCTATATCCGCAGTTCGGAACGTCATGATATAGTTTGATAGGCGACAAAGCAAACACCTTATAATCGTATCTTTTTCCTATGTCATATACATCAATTTGTGTTGGTGAAACGCCACATTCTATCAACTTGGGAACCATCCAACGACAACAACCAAATCTTAAAGTTGGACGTTCCGCCGCCAACTTTCGTATAGTTGACGGTCGGAAGTGGTCCGAGTGTTCATGTGTCAGAAGTACAAGTTTTATATGCTTGTACACGTCTTTAAGTTTTTTAAACGATACACCACAATCTATTAATATATCATTGATTTTAACTGCATTACCTGTAGAGCCTGTGGCTATGATATTATATCGAATCAATATCTATCGCCTCCTGTTCGGTCATCTCACTGCCACTTTGTTCCTGTTCGGTCTGCTCTCTGTTATCCATTTCATCTATTGTTTTAAAATCGTTAGTATTGCCTACCATATCAAGTTCAGATTGTTGTAATATCTGATTATCACTATCAGCATATGTATAATCAAATTCTGATTCTTCACGGTCTGCCGGAATTGCCTTTTCCATCTCTATTGATACAGGACCCCATTTTGATATAATGTGTCTAAGCATTGTCTTTATAGCCATTTCATCAAAGTTTTTATACCAGAATGAAGAATATCGCCACATATCTTTTTCAGGGACTTCTCCGTTTTGTATTTTTTCGTACATTTCCGCACTAAATGCGGGAGAATATCTATCGGCATGAGCCATCATTTTGCGAATTGGCCAATATATTGCTTTGCGAAAATTATCAGTTGTTTTTATCATTGCATAATAACCTATTGTTTGGGCTTGCTCACGTTCAAACTCATCTTCAATCAAGCATACATTAAATTCTTCTTCTATTTCATTTCGGCTGATTAGTTCGCCCTCTTTTATAGGCAATGCTACAATTTTTTCGTACTTACCTGTTCTTTGAGCAAGTTGGATATATCCTTTATAACCCATTTGGAACTGTGCCTTTTTCACGGTATGTTTTTTCCACTTGCCATTGTTATCCAATATATGATTGCCGTTTTCATCTAACATCCACATTGTTTTTCCGTATTTGTCCTTTAATGCCGTTTCATACGGAACTAAATAGCAATAGCCTAACTGTGGTGACATAGAAAGATTCAAACTATCTGCCAAAAATGCAGCAGACAGAATCGTACTTGCCTCGCACTCCTGTAATTGCGGATTATTCGCAACTACGGTTGAAACATTTGCTATAAAATTGTTTGCACGTTGAGGGTCTTTCAACGTGTTATTTATTAATTGTTTGTATGCCGGTGTAGTTATCGCTACACTAAATTTTGGCTTTTGCATATTACTTGCCATAATGAACACCCCTATCTTCCATAAATTCAATTAGCTCTGGTTTGAAATCTCTCAATATTTCGATTGCCTCTTCTTTTGATGTTGCCTCAATGTATGCGTAGAAATTAAACGGGTATTTCTTTAATTTAACTGTAGGCGGTGTAAGCTGTGTTTCTTGTATCGGTTCTTGTATTGGCTCTGAATTGTTATTTTCCTTTTGCATATGTGCTTGCTGTATCTGCTCTTGTTGTCTTGCCGCATCTTCAACCGCCTTTGCAGCAGCTAATTCCCTTGCACGTTGTTCGGCTTGCTTTGCTTTCCTTTCTTTTTCCGCTTGAATAGCCTTATGACGTGCATCAACTATGCTTACCGCCTCGGAAACATTCAAACTTTTCTTATATTCAACTAAAATTTCTTCCTTGTTCTCCTGTATCTCAATAGCCTTTAAGTCAGTTGCTACTCGCTCTACAATGTTGTTTACTTGTTCTTTCAGCTTTTTTTCCGACACAGATAATGTTATCTTTAGCCCCAATCTTTCAAATGAAATGAAATCAATCTTTTTTGCAGTGACCAACTCTTCAAAATATTCTTTTACCGAATTTTCCTTTTCGAGTTTTAAGCCATCTTCAATAACATCAATTTTGGCTTTTAATTGTGAATTAGCTTTTGTATATAACCCGACACAATCTTTGTACTTATCCTGTACCACTTGTATCGGAGCAATAACTGCTTCGAGTGCTTTTTTATAAACTTCATCAAGTCTTGACTTTTCGGCATTCATAGCCGCACGTATTTTTTTGATTTCCTGTCTGTTTTCCTCCGATACTGTTACGGTATCGGCAAAAGCAGTACGTCGTTTAATTTCATCCTTTACCTTGTCCAACCGCTCCGATATAATTGGCAGTTGGTTTATAACTATCAAATCTGGATTATCTTCTACTATAATCATTTCTTCTTTATCGTTCATCTCGTTCCTCCTCATACTTTGCATCAGCCATTACATCCCAATAATCATCAGGTCTGCCATTATCAAAATAATCTTCGCCGTAATGTCCTGTTCTTGCCTCTTCCATTGCCATAAGTGCGTCATAGCTATCACTATTAAAAATCATTGACAACTCACCTCATTTCTGATAGAATAAAAATATGGTATATTGATATGTACCTGATTGCTTTGACCGCATTGAGCTGCAACTCTGCGGTCTATTTTTTTTCAATTTTTAAGCCCAATTCGCAATGACATGAACTACCGAAGTTATCATTTTCTCGGTACATCTTTGTTCTTTTAAACTCTCTCTCTTCATAGATACTGCAGCAATTCAACATTTCATCATTAGGCTGAAATGCTGCTCTGAATAGCATACACGCTTGAGCTCGGCTATCTGCGTTGATAACAACCCAACCACCTGTAAAAGGCTGATTAACCAATCCGAATGTAAAGTAAAATTTCATAATTTGCCACCTCCCATTATTATCATCATTAAACTTTCTAAACCTATCAATATCATGCTGAATATGACAACTGATATGATATACTCCAATTTTTCGTGCTTTTGTTTCAGTTTTAATCCCTCGCTTTCTTGTACCTTATAAGCACATATAGACAGGGTTGATATACATATTTATTTCGGATAATAAGTAATAGTTTTAACAGCAGAACTGTATGGAAATTAATTCATAGGATTTAGTTTTAATTTATAATTTTAACAACCCTGTCCGTATCTGCTTATAAGGCTTGTCCTATATCTCACAGACACATCAGAACCGCCAACCTATTAAAAATAAGTTTTATGGGACGTCTTACATATTAAAAGTTGACGGCTCATATCTGCCTGCGAGATTTTATTTATTATTTACTTGTTTATAATTGCCAAAATTTGATTTGTGTCAGCATTCCACTTCGCATCAAATTTGCGTTTTATTATTTGTGGCTTTTTCTTAGCTGCATATCTGCCGTTTTTAAGTGTAGGTAAAACCTGTCCCTCTCCAATCCATAACTTACGTCCCTCCGGACTTAAGCTATTCCATATATCAATTATCAAATTCATTGCATCGTCCATTATTTTTACCTCCAATAATTTTCATTCCGATAAATATACCTATACCAAATGACACCATTGCCAAACCTATCTGTATCATTGTTATCCTCCGTTTCTTGTTTGACATAATTAATGAGCTATGTTATAATGATATTGGTTGTGGGAGTGTGTGCGCATAGAGCGTCACGCTCTCTTTTTTATTTCGTAAATAACCGCTCATAATTACTACCCTGCCTTATCTTGTTTATTCATTGCAAAATGCGGTAAAGCATTTACTCCAATTCTTTTGAGAATTGCATTAACATCTTCCGGTGTTTTATCACGACAATAATCATCTGCAATTTTTACATTGGTGTTACCAATCTTAAATTCTTCAACAAATTCACTCATATAATCCACCTCCCAACTTAATATATTTACATCACAAATTGTCCTATTCTGTTTTTGACAAATTCTTTTTCGCCCATAATTTCAGTGATTGAGCCACATTAGATATTTCATCTAATGTTTTTATGACATTATTTAATTTCGGTCGTTCTTCGACAGATATAGCACCGTCAGCGGTTATATCTAATAAGTCTTCTTTCACATTTGATATTTTGCGTAATGTCGATAATGCTTTGATTGTAAGCCTGTCTAAATCCTCAATTTCGATTTTCGGAAATTCTGCACCTAAAGGGCAAACATTGGAACAGTACCAATTTTTCAATTCGGGAGCATTATATACATCTGCCATCATCATAATGCTTTCGACAGGTACAACTTTTGTTAAATCAAGTTCGTAACTTGCTAAAGTTGAACTTGACAATCCCAGCATTTCCGCCGCTCCCTCACGACTGTTTAATTTGTCATTGTACTTTGCCGCCGCCAATCTGCACTTGCAGTACATATTGTTGGCTGCCTTTGTAGGGTTACTTCCCATTTATTTTTAACCCTCCTTCTGATATAATTTAATCATCAGTTAATATTCAACACCAAGTGTTTTACATATAACCTCTTGACAAGTGTAATTAATAGTACGGCAGTTAATAACTGCTGATACATGCTGCCTTGAATAACCTGTTGCTTTAGCTAAATCGTTTATACTCATATCCTTATCAATAAGAGCCTTTTTACAAGCTTTTGCCCAAGGTTTTAATGGTATTCCTAATCTTCCTAATGACATTGCGTTCACCTCCTCTTGTTTAAAGTAGTTGACTTTTGTAGGTAGTTGATGTAAAATTAAATGGAATAGATATAAGTTTGGAACACTTTTGAACTATTCCATTTAATTTTATAGCAGGGATATAGAAACAATGAAAAATTCAACTATATTTTTCAGATATATTTCCCTACAACACTGTCCTCACGGACAGTCATTATTGTAAACATTTGTTGTTTACAATGTTATTATAGATTAGAATATTCTGAATGTCAATGTAATAATTAGAATATTCTTAATTTTGTGACTATTAAACAATTTTGAGGTGTGATTTCTATGGATTATGTTGAGAATATTCTTAAAATAGCAAAAGAAAATAATTATACTAATAAACAATTATGTGAATTACTCGGTAAAAATCCAAGCTATATAAGTGACTGGAAAAGTGGGAAATCAAAGCCTAAAGCCGATGAAATTATATTATTAGCTCAAACATTCAATGTTTCCGTTGATTATTTATTAGGACAAACTAGTAAAAAACACAAAACAGTGTCTTTGGATGATATAGAGAGCGGGAAATTCAATATAGATTATCCAAATGAAAGAATAGATGTACCAATTGAATTTTCTATTACCGAGGATAAGATGAAAGAGTTTTTTTTGTCACCTCAAAAATTCAATGCAATTCTTGATGAATTAAAAAAAATAGTATCTGACAGCGGTTTAAGCATATCCCCATCACCTACACAGGAACAACGAGATGAATTTACTGAATTACTTGAAGATTGTTCTTCTTCTGAAAAGGAACTGATAAAAAGCTATATCAAGTTCGTAAAATCTCAACGTTCGCCAAAGTGATAGAGTCCAAGAATATATTAATTTTTTAAAAAGTCAAAGAGCAAAAAACGAGGAAAATGATAAATGAAATTAAAAGAAAAGTGTTAAAATAAATTTATTATTTTATATGCACTTTAATATAGAAAATATGATATAATATTAAAGAAAGGTGGATGAATTGATTATGAACTCTTTTGACTTAGTAATTGATTTTAAAAACACATTAAACTTAAACGATAAGCTTTCGGAATTAGTCACTTCCTTGTCCTCTATAGGATTTGAAAACAAAGTAACAATGCCCAATTTAGCTTTATTTACCAAAGATAATATTCATGCAATTATGATTACACAGCAACAATATTCTTATAAAATCAATGGAGATTTTGCAGTTGAAAATTTTTCTGAAATTATAGAAGATATTTCATCTACTATAAATAGTATCATAGAATGGATTGAAGGAGCAAATTATTGTTTTAGATTAGTTTCTATTGATGATTGTATCGATTCTTTTACAAAAACTAAAGCATTATGTTCTTCATCTTCTGCCGACAAATCAATAATCGGCATCGGCTATAGGTATTTCTTCAAAAAAAGTAATAGATTTAGTGAATTTAAAGCTGAACCGTATATTCGTAACCAAGATAAAATATATTTTGAAGGTATATATAATTTTAGCAATTTTTCTAACAGTTCGGTTCTTAACAAAATATTAAATGATATTTATTCAGATTTTAAAGATAGGATAACAATATTTAAAAAATTAATTTAGGGTGATATTTATGGTAAGCAATACAGCTTATGAACGTATGCGTATTTATAAAATGCAACGTTCCACAAAAAATAACGTTTCAGATAAACAAAAACAAATCGACTTTGCTATTAAAACTCTCAACGGTTTTAAATCACATAGTCACAAAGACCTAATGAAGGAATATAACTTAATCAGAAAGGGGGATATTAATGGCTAATGTTCTCCCATTTAACGATGCAAACCTTACTTCTAATGACTTTTTACTAATGGATACATCCTTTATTTTAGCATATTCTGGTTACGACACTTTAACAAAAGGACGAGCTGATTTAGTCCCCAGAAAAATGGAATGTAATAATCTAATAAGCAAAATTATTGATGCTGATGCTATGTTTGCAATATCAACAGTCACATACGAAGAACTATTATCAATCATTCAAAGAGATTTTTTCAAACAAAACCAATGTTCGACAGAAAGTGATAAAAAACGTTTAAGGAGTCTTGATCCAGATAAATATTCAAAAATTATACAAATGGCTATGGATGAAACAAATGATTATATTATGAATCTAAAAAAAATTAATAATTATTATCCTGACATTGTAGGGAATACAGATTATATGCTTCTACAACTTGCAAATGATATTCAAAATAAGTATCAGATACATGGTTTACAAGACGCAAAGCAAATCGCTATTGCAATAAAAGAAAAATTTACACACTATGTAACTGTTGACCATGACTTCAATAACGTAAACTGCGATCAATTACAAATTTTAGTGGATAAGAATACATTTAATAATACATAATCATTATAATACCATACAAAAAATAATAAGCAACCGTAAAATAATCGGTTGCTTATTTTATACCTATTTTACTGTTAAATATATCAAGATTCGATATTTTCTATCAAAAGCAACTTTATTTTGTAATGTAGTTGTAAAATAACTGTAATACAAATAAAGGAGTGTACATATATGAATAAATCAAACAATGACGAATATTCTGAAATGGTAAAGCTATTTAACCAACTTACCGTTGAAGAAGCTGAACTTGTACTGATTTTTATAAGAAATCTTCGTCAAAACCGAAAAAACGATGAAAAGCGAAAGGATGACTGATTATGCAATATTGTTTATATCTAAGAAAATCTCGTGCCGACAGCGAGGCAGAAGCTCGAGGTGAGGGCGAAACATTGGCTCGTCACGAGAAAGCATTATTGGACCTTGCAAAAAAACTTAATCTAAACATCACTGCTATTTATCGTGAAATCGTTTCCGGTGAAACTATTGCCGCCCGTCCTGTTATGCAACAATTATTGCAAGAGGTAGAGCAAGGCATATGGGACGGAGTATTAGTTATGGAGGTGGAACGTTTAGCAAGAGGTGACACCATAGACCAAGGTATTGTTGCTCAAACATTCAAATTCAGCGATACAAAAATAATTACTCCAATAAAAACTTACAACCCAAATAACGAATTTGACGAGGAATATTTTGAATTTGGTTTGTTTATGTCACGCCGTGAATATAAAACAATTAATCGACGTTTACAACGTGGCCGAATGGCTTCAGTAAAAGACGGAAAGTACGTTGCCAACAAAGCACCGTACGGATACAATCGGATCCGTATTGAAAACGATAAAGGCTGGACTCTTGAGATTAACAAGGAAGAGGCTGATGTTGTCCGATTAATTTTTGAATTATATACTGTCGGTGAAAAACAATCGGATAGTACATTTAATAGGCTGGGCACAGGTTTTATTGCCAAACGTCTTAATGCAATGAAAGTGCCACCAAAGCGAGGCAAAGTATGGGTAGTAGCGTCTATTCGTGATATATTAATCAATCCGGTATATATAGGTATGATTCGGTGGAATTGGCGACCACAGCAAAAAAAGATGATAGACGGTCAACTCCATATTTCACGACCGCGGGCAACAGATTATATGCTTTGCAAAGGATTGCATCCACCTATTATATCAAAAGAAACATTCGACATAGCTCAAGACTTAATGCGTCATAACCCTGCACGTCCTATCGGCGAAAAAAATACAGTAAAAAACTCATTGAGCGGCATTGTTATATGTGGTAATTGCGGACGGCATATGGTTAGACGACCGCATACAAAATATCCCGATATGCTAATTTGCAGTGAACCAACGTGTAACAATGTAGGCTCACAGTTACGAGTGGTCGAAGAACGTATTCTTCAATCTCTTAAAGAATGGTTAGGAGAATATAAAATATCATGGGATATAACTTCTCCCCAAATCGAACGAATTTCTCAAGTTTCTATAAAGAAAAAAGCATTACAAAAAGAACAACACGAACTTGATACATTAAATAAGCAAATAAGTAAAACACATGACCTATTAGAGCAAGGCATATACACCACTGATGTATTTCTTGAACGTTCACGAGCCTTATCACTGCGAATGGACGAAGTTAAAGAACATATCGCCATATTGGATAAAGAACTTAAAACCGAAATTACTCGTGAAGACAGTGCTGTCAATATAATTCCGAAAGTAGAAAAACTGCTTGAGGTTTATCATGACCTGCCTTCCCCAAAAGCAAAAAATGATATGCTGAAAGATGTTCTTGAAAAAGTTGTCTATACAAAAAAAGAGCGTTCAAAAAAAGGCAACCTTGATAATTTCAATATCACAATTTATCCGAAAATTCCGAAATATATTACATAATGAAAAGCTGTTCACTGTTGAGCAGCTTTTATATTATAGATAACCTCAATGTGCCAATTCTTCCGTACCTATATCCGTAAGCAACCCCTTTGAAACTTCATCGGGCATAGTATATCTTTGCGACAAATATCTAAGTGACGCGCCGAGTTCACCGTTTGGACCGCCGTATTGAGTTATAACCACATTTGCAAGACGTGGATTTGGTTTTGAAACCTTTACCGGAAATTCAAGAAATTTATTATAACTAAACATTACTTATTAGCCTCCTTTTCCCACGGCCACGGATTATCAAGCCAGTTAAACTCATCCTGCATAGCGGTTGAAAACTGGTTTAGCGGGCCGAATTTTTCTTCATATTCACATTTCAATTCCTTGGTTTTCTTAACAAGTGCCTGAAACATTCTGAATGCCTTTTTATCGTCCGAATGGGTATCAAGATACAAAAGCATATCATAAGCGGCAAAATTACTGCACTGAATTTTTTTCAGCATTTCAACTCTTGAACATTCCATCACATACCGCCTCCCCACTGTTTACAAACCTTACCGTATTCACACATATTCAAATCAAGTTCAGGGAATATCGTACCTTGCATAAGCCCTGTACAATCATCATAAACTTCTTCCATTTCCTGCACAGGAACATAACCGTAGCCGACACAACCGCACTTCGGATAAGGGCAGCTCGGTTTATTTGATTCTGACATTTATAACAACTCCTTTTTTCAAATTCGGATTTACATATCCGTAATATATAGTATGATTTTATACCAATAAAGGTGAAATTTATTTACATATTCTTTGATTTAAGTTATAATAATGAAAAAGGAGTGAATGAATATGAAACGATTACTTATAGTAGTAGATTACCAAAATGATTTTGTATGCGGAAGTCTTGGTTTTGACAAAGCAAAAGAGCTTGAAAAAGGCATTTTAGAAAAAATCGCCGAATACCAAAATGACGAAATAATATATACTTTAGACACTCATTTTGACGACTATCTCACCACAGCAGAGGGTAAAAGTCTGCCTGTTCCCCATTGCATTAAAGGAACCGTCGGTCACAAGCTTTACGGCGGATTAGCCGACGCTTTAAAAGGCAATCTATGTTTTGAAAAAAATACATTCCCATCGCTTGAAATGGCAAAGTATCTTGAAGGCAAAGACTTCGATACAATAGAGCTTTGCGGACTTGTGAGCAACATATGCGTACTTTCAAATGCCGTTATGGCAAAATCGGCTTGTCCGAATTCCGAAATAATTGTCGACTCATCTCTTACCGCCGCGGCAGACGAAGAAATACATCAAAAATCGCTTGACGTTATGAAAGGTTTATTCATAAAAGTACTTTAAAAATCAGAAAAAAACATTAAATATCAGAGTATTTTTTTTAACATATTGCATTTAAAATTCGGTCATAGTATAATCAAAATGGATATTTTTTGTATGTGAAAGAGAGGAAATGAAATGGCAAAAGCAATAATAAATACAGCAAGAAATCAAGGAAAGATAAGCAAATATATTTACGGTCAATTTGCCGAACATCTTGGCAGATGTATATATGAAGGATTATATGTTGATGAAAATTCGGACATACCTAACAAAAACGGTATGCGTTGTGATGTTGTAAACGCTTTAAAGGAGCTTGAAATACCGGTATTGCGTTGGCCGGGCGGTTGTTTTGCGGACGACTATCACTGGCGTGACGGTATCGGCGAAAAATCACAGCGTCCTTATATGGTTAATACAAATTGGGGCGGTGTTGTCGAAAACAACCACTTCGGTACACACGAATTTTTTGAGCTTTGCGAACAGCTCGGAACAGAGCCGTACATATGCGGAAATGTCGGCAGCGGTACTGTACAGGAAATGCGTGACTGGGTTGAATATATGACATTTGACGGTGATTCACCGCTTGCAAACGAACGCCGTAAAAACGGTCGCGAAAAGCCTTGGAAATTAAAATTCTTCGGTGTCGGCAATGAAAACTGGGGTTGCGGCGGTAATATGCGTCCCGAATATTACGCCGACCTATACAAGAGATATGCAACATTCATAAGAAACTACGGCGACGAGCCAATCTACAAAATCGCAGGCGGTCCGAATGTTGACGATACTCGTTGGATGGAAACATTAATGCAGAATATCCGTCATATGACAGAGGGTATCTCTCTGCACAACTACACTTTTGAAAATGCTTGGGAAAACAAAGGCAGTGCAACCGAATTTGACAATGACGGTTGGTATAAGCTTATGGCTAACGCTATGAAGATGGACAAAGTTATAAACGTTCACACCGCAATTATGGACAGATACGATCCGGGAAAGAAAATCGACCTTATCGTAGACGAATGGGGCAACTGGTTTGATGTTGAAATCGGAACTAATCCGGGATTTTTATATCAGCAGAATACTATGCGTGACGTTATAAGCGGTATGCTTATACTTCACATTTTCCACAAGCACAACGACCGTGTTAAGATGGCTAACATTGCACAGATGGTGAACGTACTTCAGGCAATGATTCTTACGGACGGTGAAAAAATGGTGCTTACACCTACATATCACTTGTTCAGAATGATGAAAGGTCATATGGACGGCGAAAGAGTTGACGTTGACTATGACTGCGAAGAACAGGGAATCAACGGCTTGAAGTTCCCTAAAATCAGCATTTCCGCTTCAAAGAAAAACGGTGAAATGACTGTTTCAATCTGCAACACAAGTCTTGACGGTGACGAAGATATGGAGCTTGATTTGCGTGACGGTGAATTTTCTGTTGCAGACGGAGAAATTCTTGTATCGGAGCATATGAACGACTGCAACACATTTGACGCACCGAACACTGTTGAGCCGAAAAAGTTTGATGTATCACTTGAAAACGGTAAACTTTCATTCAAGCTGCCTAAAATGAGTGCTTGTGTAATAACATTAAAGTAATGGCAAAATGTAAACGGTGCGGATTAAAAACCGTTCTTTCCGAAGACGATATTCAAAAAATGGTTGAGCAAGTCACTTCAATGAAAAGTGTACGGCTTGTAAGCAGTGATGTATATGAAAACAGATTTGATATTTGTCAAAACTGCGATGATTTTATGTACGGCTCAACGTGCGGTGTATGCGGCTGTGTTATGCAGGTAAGAGCGAGATTATCGGACGGCAAATGTCCGAAGAAAAAGTGGTAATATGAGTAAGTATATTTGTGTATTTTGTGACGAACGAAAAGAGAGCGACACCGCTCACCTTATAAACGGTAAAATCGGCATATGCCGTCACTGTTTTGAAAATCTTGACAAGACGGCATACGCCTCACCTTATCAAGGTACGGAACATATCGCTTTCACAATGTCACCCTTTGAATACACAAAAAGTATGCGTAAAGTTATACTTGATTTAAAATTCTCAAATTGCAAAGCCTATGCAAAATTACTTGCCGATATGATGAAAAATTATCTTGATTCATATGATATATGGGATACATTTGATTATATCGTTCCGGTGCCTCTGCACAAGAAACGTTTAAGGGAACGCGGTTACAATCAATCCGAACTTATAGCAAAAGAAGTTGCGGAGTATTTAAAAATACCTATGCGTACAGATTTGCTTATCCGCACAAAAGCAACTAAAAAACAAAGTTCACTTGTACGAACGGAACGTGTTACAAATGTTCAGAGTGCATTCAAATGCACAGAAAAATGTGACGGTAAGAAAATATTGCTTTTTGACGATATTTACACCACTGGAAACACCGCTCAGTCTTGTGCAAGAGAATTGGCGAATAACGGTGCTGAACAAATATGTGCTTTGACGCTTGCAATTCACGTTCAAATAAAATTACCTATAATTGCGTATTAAAAACAAAATATCCGTTAAAAATAGATATATATTACATCAAGAAAGAAAGGATTTCTTATGAAACATATATCTAAACGAATATCGGTAATTTTATTGTCAACAGTGATATGTTGTGTGTTTTGCGAAAGTACCGTTTTCGCATTGTCAAAGATAGGCTCGCAAGGTCAGGAAGTCACAAATATTCAAACAAGGCTTAAGTCTTGGGGATATTACAGCGGAAGTGTTGACGGAATATACGGTTGGCGTACCGCCAATGCGGTGAAAGAATTTCAGCGTAAGAACGGTCTTACCGCCGACGGTATCTCAGGTCCTGCAACACTTTCAAAAATAGGTTTGCCGACAGGCTCATCATCAAGTTCATATTCTAATGATACAACACTTCTTGCAATGGTTATAAACGGTGAAGCAAGAGGTGAAAGCTATGAGGGGCAAGTGGCAGTAGGTGCTGTTGTTTTAAACCGCGTACGTCATTCCTCGTTTCCGAACACAATCGCAGGAGTTGTATATCAACCCGGTGCATTTACCGCCGTTGATGACGGACAGATTAACAAAGCGATACAATCATCTTGCTATAATGCCGCGCGTGACGCTTTGAACGGCTGGGATCCGACAGGCGGTGCAATATATTACTACAACCCATCCACAGCAACAAGTTCATGGATCCGTACAAGACCTATTATTAAAACTATCGGAAAACACGTTTTCTGTAAATAAGGAGAATAAATTATGTCTGCAAAAGCTATTGTATTGACTGTTCTTATTGTAATATTTCTGCTTTTGGTCGTTATAGACGGCCGCAGAAAATTAAAGAAGAATAACAATAATGATAATGATTAAAAAAGACTGTCGGCGATTTTTTGCCGACAGTCTTTTATTGTTTGGTTTCTATTCTGAAAACTTCCACTTTATCGTCATACCACGCACTTACGCCGTCAATATATGACGCTATCGCGCTGACTTCCATAACGAATTGTCCGCTGTCCGAAATATACGGCTCACCGTCCATAAGATTTTCATTTCCGTTTACACGTAAATGAGTACGTCCGCACTCTGCCGTAACGACATATTCACCGCTTTTCAGTGTAAGTATTTTTTCGTCCGAATTATATTCAAAGTCGAAATGTTCGCTCCACTCGGTTTTAAGACGTTCAAGAATACAAATCACCGCACCCCATATACGACCGTTTTTATTAAGGCTTCTTACTCCCCTTGTATCAGGCTCTTGACCGTTCACAAGTATTTTGCAGTAAGGCTCGGATTCGGGAATGTACTTAATCTTATCGATTTCTTCTATCGCCTCAAATTCCGCTCTGTCTGCGTCATTTTTGCAATCTTCGTATATTCCGTCAAACGTACATTCCGTAAGAGTATAATTTTTAGTTTCAACACTTTCAAATTTAATTTCCGCCGTTATGCCGTTCATATTCGCCTTTAGCTTTAGCTTTCCGACATTTTCTGTCGAACGAATAAACACTCTGTTCGTACCGCACTCGGCATAGACGTAATTTTTATGTATAACACTCTCGTACTTATCTCCGAAATCAAATTTACCGCTGTTATATCCGCCCAAGAATACACCGTCACCGCTGAATTCAAAGTCAATTTTATCATAACACAACGGACAAATATCGCCGTTTTCATCGGTTACTTCAATATCAACGTATGCAACGTCATTGCCGTCAGCTTTAAGTCCGTTTGTATCGGTGTGAAGTGTTAAGTGAATTTGTGACGGTTCACCGACTGTTTTAATCGTGTCATTTGCAACAAGATTGCCGCCGCAGTCATATCCGTATGCGGTTATCTCACCGCTTTCGGTTATGTCGATATTCGGAAACGGGAACACAAATGTGTAAATCGTTTTATCGCACACCCCGACTTCTCTGCCGTTGACTTTTAAAACAATTTTCGCAATATCATAACTGCCGATTACATACACCGTCTTATTATGTGCGTCACGAAAATTCGTTTCGCCTGTTTCTTCCCAATATGTGCCGTTGAACTTTTTCACATTGTATTTATAATTGTCACCGTCAGCTTTAGGATAATTCCGGTGACCGAAAATTTTAACCGCACTTTTCGGTGACTGCATAACGCGGAACACGTCGAAGCTCTGCTTTTTATTACGCACTGCGTCAACTCTGCCACTCATTCTTGCGTTTTCACTGTACGCCTGTCTGCCGTGTTGTGCCGAATCTGTCCAGCACAAAGCCGCACAACCGCTGTAATAATCCTTTTTTGACGCACCGCCTATTCTGTCATTGAAAAATTCGCCATAGCCTTTAGCCGAAGCAAGTGCCAAGTCCTCCGACGTCATATCGTAAAAATCAATACCTACCTGCTTACGGCCGCCCTTTCCGCCCCACTTTGTCTTATAATCAAAATCAGGCGGTGAAAAATCGTCCCATATTCTTCTCGGTGCTTCTTCACGCAAATATTCAGTTTCCATAATCGGTCCATGCTCGGCGGTAAATCTTGCGGCATGGCGGTTAAGCATAGTTCCGACAAATTCGGATTCTTCTATAACGTCCTCTGTATTCAATGTACGGCAACCCATAAATCTTCCGCCGCTTGGGTCAAGTTTTTCTTTAATCGCACGCATTTCAGCCATATGCTCTTTATTTATCGAATTGTTGCCCGCCTCCCAAAACAGGATTGACGGACTGTTTCTAAACGCAATTATCACATCACGCATAAGTTCAACTCTTTGTTTCCACTGTCTGCCGAAATTCTCACGTTCTTTGTCACCTGCAGGTTGTGTACACACAATACCGTGACGGTCAAACGAACGAACATCTGCTTTTGAGCCTGCAACGTGCATAAAGCGAATGTGGTTTGCATTACTTTCTTTTATAAGCATTGCGTCAACGTCTTTCAGCCATTCGGGTGCAATGCCGATTGTTGCCCATTCATTCGTTGCCCTTTGTGCGTAACCCCTAAGCCAAACAGGAACATCATTCAAAAGCACGCCCCTATCCTTGTCGTAACCGACCTTTCTGAAACCCGTTTCGATAACTTCACTGTCGCACAATTCGCCGTCCGCAAAAAGTCTTACTTCCGCTCTGTACAAAAACGGATTGGATATGCTCCAAAAATTCAGCTTTGTTGTATCCGAAACGGCACTTACTTCCGTTACGTTAAGCGACTTTGTAACCGTTTCGCCGAGTTTGCTTTCATCATTAACCGCTGTATAGTGCTTTCTCCCGTCAGGCAAAATCTCCGCAATATATGCGTCTGTCGGCGTTATTGACAACGGCGGTATTTTAGCACTTGTTGAATTTACAACACATTCGTCCGATTTAAAACGCATTACTTCTTCGCCGTCAATATTTTTTACGATTATCTCAATATATGCCTTAACATCTTTTCCGCTTTCGTTTCTGATTTCCGACTCAACATTTATTTTCGACGTACCGTTTTGTATATCAAAATCACTGCCGTAAATATATGTACCCTTTGTCATAAGATTGCTGTAAAGCGGCAAAGTCAAATGCACCTTTGGTTTAAAATGAATTTTTACAGGTCTTGTTATACCGCCGACAGACGGATTGAAGTCATTGCAATTCCAGAAATATCCCACACCCTCACACGCTTTATCGACCTCTTTGTCCTGCGGAAACAAGTACGAACCAGGTATAACGTCAGGCTTGTTCGGTGTTTCTGCAATACAAAAATCCGTTTCACGCGTGGCGGTGTTGTCAGTCGCAACAGCGATTAAATTCGGTTTATCGTAATCGATAAACGGCGTCAAATCAAACCCAAACGGTGCAACACCGTTTTCGACATATCCGACCATTTTACCGTTTACGTACAAATAGCACGTCTGACGTATTCCCTCAAATTCGATAAGTACCTTTTGACCGCAATATTCTTTCGGAACGGTCAAATAATTTCTGTAAAATGCCGCAGTACGTTTTTGACCGCTGCCGGCGTCCTTTATTCTGTCACGAAACAAATCGGTATCGTTAAACGTATGCGGAAGCGTTACTCTCTCCCAATTTTCTTCTATATAATCAAGTTCATAAAAACAGCGTCCGTTTTTATCCTTATGCTTTTCAAGTGCTTTTTGCATAGGAAACTCATCCGCAAGCAGGAAATGCCAGCCGTGATGAAAACAGAAAACTTTACCCTCTTTCATAAACAAAATTCCTCCATTATAATGTTATTTCTATTTTACCACATCACACACATTTTTGTTATTCAATAATTGTCTTTTAAATTGCAAAGATTGCTTTTTATGTTGAATGTGGTAAATCTATATGATATAATTTAAGAAAACTTGATTTAAAGAGGCGAAAACATATGGATTATGTAACTTTAGGAAGGACAAAAATTAAAGTCTGTAAGAACGGATTCGGTGCATTGCCGATACAACGTATAAGCTTTGATTCCGCAAAAGAAATACTTCTTCATGCGTATAACAGCGGAATTAATTTTTTTGACACCGCACGTTTTTACACAGACAGTGAAGAAAAAATCGGTTATGCGCTGTCTGACGTTCGTGACAAAATATACATTGCCACAAAAACCGCCGCACAAAATGCCGATGATTTTTGGAAAGACCTAAATACAAGTCTTAACAATATGAAAACGGATTACATAGATATTTACCAATTCCACAATCCGTCATTCTGTCCGAAAACGAATGACGGTACAGGACTTTATGAGGCAATGCTTGAGGCAAAAGCACAAGGCAAAATTCGTTTTATCGGTCTTACAAATCACCGTCTTGCAGTCGCACAAGAGGCTATCGACTCCGGACTTTACGACACAATTCAGTTCCCGTTCTGCTATCTTGCAACGGACAAAGATATTGCGATAGTTGAAAACTGTAAAAAGAATAATCTCGGTTTTATAGCAATGAAAGGACTTTCGGGCGGTCTTATAACAAATTCCGCCGCCGCTTATGCGTTTATGGCACAATATGATAACGTACTTCCTATTTGGGGTGTTCAGCGTATGAGTGAGCTTAACGAATTTTTGAGTTACAACACAAACCCACCGTCTGTGACAGGTGAAATTAAGGAACTTATTGATAATGACAGAAAAATGCTTGCAGGCGAATTTTGTCGCGGTTGCGGATATTGTATGCCTTGTCCTGTCGGTATAGAAATAAATAACTGTGCAAGAATGTCACTTCTTCTAAGACGTTCACCGTCCGAACTTCAGCTTACTCCGGCTGTTCAGGCTAAAATGAAAAAGATAGAAAATTGTCTGCACTGTAATCAATGTAAATCAAAATGTCCTTACGGACTTGATACCCCAAAACTTTTGGAGGAAAATTATAAAGATTACGTTGAAATTTTAAACGGAAAAGAATTTTAAAAAAAGCGGTTTGCTTGCACATAACCGAAAAATATGATATATTATAAACAGCCTAACGGCTCGGATATTGAGTTTGAGCGGTAGGCGGTTGTTTCGGAAAGGATTCAGCTATGAGTGAAACAACGGTACAATTATTGTTGATTTTGCTTATTGTATGGGTAATAAAGAAATAACCGCCCTACTGGCATAGGGCGGTTGAATGTAGATTTCTTCTACTAAAACCAAACTACATGAGTAGAAACAATCGTTTTACTGCTCCTACTCTCTATTTGAATTATAACACTTAACAAATGTCATGTCAAGCACTGTTACAGTGAAAAATCCTCAGGATTAAAATTCGTTTTCAATTTACGCATACGTCTTACATGACGTTTTAAAATATCGTATTTGAATTTATCACAAGCGGTATCGGTAACGGACACCGCTTGTTTTTTTATATCACAATACATTTCATCTTCGCTTTTTTTATGTGCCATCTGACAGACGGCACACACTTTATTTATATTTTGCGAATATATCATTGCACATACAACACCCTTTTATAAATTACATACTTTCAACAGTTTCAATTCCAAGCAAGCCCAATGCTGTCTTTATAACCTTTGTTGTTGCGTCAACTATTGCAAGACGTGCTTTCTTTGTTTCTTCGTCAACATCGTCTTTCATAATAGGATTGGTGTTATAGAATTTGTTGAATGACTTTGTAAGATTTGTAACGTATCTGTTTATATAGAACGGCTCGTTCTTGTCTGCCGCATCTTTTACCGCGTCACCGAATCCGTTAATTTGCTTTACAAGCGAATATGCCTCATCAGATGCCGCTTTTGAAAAGTCTGCGTTTGAGTAATCAATACCCTCTGCTTTTCTCAAAATACTTCTGCCGCGCGCATAACCGTACTGACAATACGGAGCAGACTCGCCCTCAAAGTCAAGCATAGTATCCCAACTGAATATAATATCCTTTTCACGCGAATTTTTAAGGAATGTATAAAGTATTGCGCCGATACCGATTTTCTTTGACGCGTCCTCGATATCCTCAACATTTGAGCCGTTTTTCTCGATAATTTCCTTAGTCTTTTCGATTGATTCGTTTAAAACGTCCTCAAGGAATACAACGTCACCGTGACGTGTTGACATATTCTTACCCGGAAGTTTTACAAGACCGAAACCAACGTGAACACAATCATCTGCCCAATCCCAGCCGGCTTTTTTCATTACGGCAAATATCTGCTTAAAGTGAAGTGACTGCGGAATACCGACAACGTATATATTTTTATAGAAATCATACGTTCTGTGACGATATAGAGCCGCCGCAATATCACGTGTTGCGTAAATTGTCGCACCGTCCGATTTAAGCACGATACAAGGCGGTATATTAAGCTCCGACAAGTCAACAACCTGTGCGCCGTCACTTTCGGTAAGCAATCCTTTGTCACGAAGTATATCGACAACTTCGTCCATTTTATCCGAATAGAATGCTTCGCCGTTATATGAATCAAACTTAACGCCAAGCATATCATATACTCGCTTGAACTCAACAAGACTTATATCTCTGAAATATGTCCACAGAGCCGTTGTTTCCTCGTCACCGTCCTCAAGTTTTTTGAAATATCCTCTTGCTTCATCGTCAAGTTCAGGGTGCTTTTCAGCTTCTTCGTGGAATTTTACATATATCTTTAAAAGCTCGTTTATAGGGTCTTTTTCGATAACCTCTTTAACACCCCATCTCTTGTAAGCACATATAAGCTTACCGAACTGCGTACCCCAGTCGCCAAGGTGATTAAGCGACTGAACGTCATATCCAAGGTGCTTGTAAATCTTTGAAAGTGAATTTCCGACAGCTGTTGAGAAAAGGTGACCGATATGGAACGGCTTTGCTATATTCGGTGACGAATATTCGACAAGCACAGTCTTGCCCTTACCCATATCCGACTTGCCCCAATCCTCGCCTGCGTCAAGTGCAGAAGAAACTGTTTCGGAAATAAACTTTTCACGGTTTAAAAAGAAGTTTAAATAACCGCCGGCAGCCTGTGCTTTTTCAATCATATCGTCACCCGACATTTTTTCGGCAAGCTCCTGCGCAATAATAGGAGGTGCTTTTCTCATAACCTTTGCAAGCGGAAAGCACGGAAATGCGATGTCGCCCATTTTTTCATCAGGCGGAACTTCGACGGATTTTTCCACAACTTCTCTTTCAAGTCCTGTTATATCAACAATTTTTTCAATTATATGTTCTTTAAAATCCATTATCTTTACTCCTCATTTATTAAATCACTTGTTATTATAACATTTAAACAGTGTTTATGCAAGGTCGGTTTTGTACATTATTCTGTTTTTTCGGCAAAAATATTGTAATAATTGCAAAACGGGTATATAATAAAGAGGTTAGAGTAATAAAATGAGGAGATTAGGAGATTAATTATGATAAAACGTGAAAATATAAGAAATATCGCAATTATCGCCCACGTTGACCACGGTAAGACAACGCTTGTTGACGCAATGCTTGCACAGAGCGGTACATTCAGAGAAAACGAACAAGTGGACGAAAGAGTTATGGACTCAAACGACCTTGAAAGAGAAAGAGGTATCACAATCCTTGCAAAGAATACTTCTCTTTACTACAAGGGTGTTAAAATAAATATTATCGATACACCGGGACACGCCGATTTCGGCGGTGAAGTTGAACGCGGTCTGGAAATGGTTGACGGCGTACTTTTGCTTGTTGACGCATTTGAAGGCTGTATGCCGCAGACACGTTTCGTATTGTCAAAGGCATTGGCACTTGACCTAAAGCCCGTTATCGTTGTAAACAAGGTTGACAGACCGAACGCAAGACCTTACGAAGTTGTTGATGAAGTGCTTGACCTGTTTATCGATTTGGGTGCAACAGAAGAACAGCTTGACACTCCTGTTATATATGCGTCGGGACGTGACGGCTGGGCAACCGCAGAATACAATCCGGAACAACCGAACAATGACCTTACAGAATTGTTTGAACTTATCGTAAATTCAATTCCTTGCCCTAAATGCGAGGACGACGCACCGTTCCAAATGCTTGTTTCAAACATTGACTATGATGATTATACAGGCCGTATCGCAGTAGGTAAAATCGAAAGAGGCAGTATAAAGGTTAATATGCCGCTTTCGATCTGCCGTCATGACGGTAAAGTAACAAGAGGAAAAGCTACAAAGCTATTTACTTTTGAAGGACTTAAAAAGGTTCCTACAGACGAAGTCGGTGCCGGTGACGTTGTCGCAATTTCGGGTATCGCTGATATTAATATCGGTGAAACGGTTTGTGACGTTGACAATCCCGAAGCACTTCCGTTCGTAAAAATCGATGACCCTGTACTTTCAATGACTTTCAGCGTTAATGACAGTCCGTTTGCAGGTCAAGACGGTAAATTCGTTACTTCCCGCCATCTTCGTGACAGATTGTTCAGAGAACTTGATTCAAACGTAAGTCTTAGAGTTGACGAAACAGATTCGACAGAAAGCTTTATCGTTTCGGGACGTGGTGAACTTCACCTTTCAGTACTTATCGAAAATATGCGCCGTGAGGGTTATGAATTCCAAGTTTCAAATCCTGTTGTTATTTATAAAGAAATTGACGGCGTTAAATGTGAGCCTATCGAAAGACTTACAGTTGACGTTCCGGATGAATACACAGGTACTGTAATGGACGGTGTTATAAACCGTAAAGGTGAAATGACAAATATGGCACCGACTGCACAGGGATACACAAGACTTGAATTTTTAATTCCGTCAAGAGGTCTTATCGGTTACAGAAGTGAACTTCTTACCGCAACAAAGGGTACTGGTATCATAAACAGTATTCTTGAAAAGTACGAGCCTTACAAGGGTGACTTTAACGGCAGAACCCGCGGTACTCTTATCGCTTGGGAGGACGGTACAACTATTACTTACGGTCTTTACAACGCACAGGAAAGAGGTACTTTGTTCGTAGGTGCGGGCGTTAAGGTTTACGAAGGTATGATTGTCGGTGAAAACGCAAGACTTGAGGACGTTGTTGTTAACGTATGTAAGAAAAAGCACGCAACAAATACCCGTTCATCAGGTTCTGATGACGCATTAAGACTTGTTCCTCCGAGAGAAATGAGCCTTGAACAGTGCCTTGACTTTATCGCTGATGATGAATTGTTGGAAGTAACTCCAAACCACCTTAGAATGAGAAAGAAAATTCTAAGCACAAGCCTTCGAGCAAAAGCAGGCAACAAGAAGAAATAAAAAAACATAACATAAAAATAGGATTGCATTAATCGCAATCCTATTTTTTTATAGCAAATGCCTTTCTTGCAGAGCATTCATTTTTTCAAGCGAAATATTTAAAAGTCCCTGTCTGTATTTTTCACGAATCGGATCACCAAAACCTGAAAGCAGTTTCATAACAGATATGTCAAGTGCAATAGCCAAATCGGTAAGCATATCAACATTCGGTTGTGATTCGTCATTTTCATACTTGGTAAGTGTCGAAACACTTATCCCTACTCTTTTCGCAAGTTCTTTTTTGGAAAGTCCCGCTCTTTTACGGTAAATCATAAGTCGTTCACCAAATGAAAAGATTTCCATTGAAAATCCTCCTATTTTATCTTTTGTAATAATGTATCGGCGATATTTGCAAATTCTTCAAGTGAAAGTGTTTCACCGCGTCTTGACGGTGCAATTCCTATACTTTCAAGAAGTGTTGATATTTCATCTTTCGGAATAGGAAAATTTGCCGAAAGGCAATTTAAAAGAGTTTTTCTTCGCTGTGAAAATGCCGCTTTCACCACTCTGAAAAATACACCCTCGTCCTTTACTTCCACCGACGGTTTATCAAGTACCTTTAATTTTAACACCGCACTGTCCACCTTTGGCGGCGGAACGAACAGTGACGCAGGAACATTTGCCACGATTGACGGCTCCGTATAATACTGACAAAGCACCGTTATCGCACCGTAATCCTTTGTTGACGGCTTTGCCGACATACGCTCGGCGACCTCTTTCTGCACCATAACCACTATATTTTTAATCGGTAATTTTTCCTCAAGCAATTTAGTGATAATCGGTGTAGTGATGTAATACGGCAAATTTGCCGCTATACTGACCTTTTCGCCGTTAAATTCATCGTCAATAACTTTTTTTAAATCAAGTTTTAAAATATCTTCGTTTATGATTTTTACATTGTCATATTCCGCAAGTGTGTAATCAAGCACCTCAATCAAACGTTCGTCTATTTCTATCGTAACGACCTTATCGCTGTTTTGTGCAAGCTCGCTCGTAAGTACGCCGAATCCCGGTCCTACCTCTATAACACCGCTTTCAATCTCTGCGGCGTCAACTATTTCTTCAAGTATGTTTCGTGCAGTCAGGAAATTCTGTCCAAGACCTTTTTTAAACGTAAAACCGAATTGTTCCTGAATATTTCTTATCGTGCGTGGTGAAGTTAAATCCATATTATAATATCCCTTCATACATATTAAGTACATATCATTGAGCCTGCAGACAAAATTTCGACAGCTCTGAATATCATTATATCCCACTTTGCAAATTTAGTCAATATAAATGCTCGACAAGTGTTTTTACGCCTATTAATATAAGAATAATTCCGCCGATACATTCTGCCTTTGAGCCGAGAAAACCGCCGAACTTCTTACCGATAAAAACACCGCCGAACGAAAACAAAAATGCTGTAATTCCGATAACCGCGGAAGAAAACAAAATCGGCGTATCAACCGCCGCAAGCGTGACACCTGCCGCAAGTGCATCAACACTTGTTGCGATTGCCGCAAGCAAAAGCGATGAATTTTTTAAAGGATTTTTCGGTATTTCCTGTTCTGAGCGTGACTCCCATATCATATGCAGTCCCAAAAATCCCAAAAGCACAAACGCAATCCAATGGTCAAAACGTTCCACAATATCAGTCGCAACCCCCGACACCAAATTTCCGATACAAGGCATCAGAAACTGAAACACACCGAAAAACAATCCCACTTTAATCGCGTCATAAAATCGTATTTTTTTCACAATCATTCCGTCAGTAACCGCCGCCGAAAATGCGTCCATCGCAAGTGCAACAGCAAGGAACAATAAAGACAGTATATCCATAAATCAATCCTCCTACGTCCAATATATGCTCCGTCTATTCCTTTAATGTATAAAAAATCACTATATAATCCGCAATTTCGCCCTATAAATTCTATATATTAATTTTCGAAAAAATATTGACAAAGCCTTGATTTTATTGTAGAATAGCCATATAGTATAGAAAGAGGTACGGAATTATGGATAAATTTTCAAAGGCAAATTTGAATAACCTCCTACTCCTAAGCTGAATCGACAATGTGGTCTTCAGTTTTGTTTTTCTGTACTGAACTGTATTGAAATTATGCTGGGTCACATTGTGGCTCAGCTTTTTTAGTTAGAAATTTCATATATTATTTTAGGCGTATTCGCCGGAAAGGCAGTGTTCATTATGAATTATAAAAAATATCAAAAAATGTACCATCCGATTCCGCTTGAGGATCGTCAGTGGCCGAACAATGAAATAACTCATGCTCCGATTTGGTGCAGTGTTGACCTTCGTGACGGTAATCAGGCACTTTACTCACCTATGACGACAGAAGAAAAAATCGAGTTTTTCAAATTCCTTGTAAAGCTCGGTTTTAAAGAAATCGAAGTAGGTTTTCCGGCAGCGTCGCATACAGAATTTGAATTTGTTCGCCGTCTTATTGACGAAAATCTTATTCCTGATGATGTCACAATTCAAGTGCTTACACAGGCAAGAGAACATATTATAAAGAAAACCGTTGAGGCTCTGAAGGGTGCTAAAAACGCAATTATTCACCTTTACAACTCAACTTCAACACTTCAACGTGAAGTTGTTTTCAGAAAGAGCAAGGAAGAAATCAAACAACTTGCCGTTGACGGTGCAAAGCTTGTAATGAGCCTTGTTGACGGTCAGCTTGACGGAAATATTCGTTTTGAATATTCACCTGAAAGTTTCACTTGTACAGAGCCGGACTACGCGGCAGAAGTTACAAATGCCGTACTTGATGTATTCAAGCCGTCTGAAACAAACAAAGTTATCGTAAATCTTCCGTCAACTATCGAAGTTGCGACAGCAAACGTATATGCCGACCAAATCGAATATATGTGCAAGCACCTTAACAATCGTGAACATCTTGTTATCAGCGTTCACGCACATAACGACAGAGGTACAGGCGTTGCGTCAAGCGAACTTGCATTGCTTGCAGGTGCGGACAGAGTTGAGGGTACAATATTCGGTAACGGCGAAAGAACAGGTAACACGGACGTTATCACCGTTGCACTTAATATGTTCTGTCAAGGTATCGACCCTGAACTTCATCTTGAAAATATTGATGAAATCATCGAAGTATACGAAAAGTATAATCGTTTGCCGATCAACCCAAGACACCCATACGCAGGTGAAATGGCATACGTTGCATTCTCAGGTTCTCACCAGGACGCAATCAAAAAGAGTATGGATAAATTCGGTTCAAGTCCGTCAAATAAATGGGCTAACCCATACCTTACAATCGACCCTACCGACATCGGCAGAAAATATGAGCCTATTCTTATCAACAGCCAGTCGGGTAAAGGCGGTGTAAGCTATATTATGGAAAACAAGTACGGCTACACCCTACCAAAGCCAATGCTTGCGGAATTTTCTTCACTTATCACAGATATGTCTGACGAAAAGAAAACCGTACTTACAAATCACGAAATACATCAAGCATTCAAGGATACATATGTGAATGTGGCAGAGCCTATTAAAACCCGTTTCTATCGTTCAACGGAGGAAGATGACTGTACAATTCTTTCGGCTACTATCGAAAAGGACGGAAAAGTTACCTCTATCGAGGGTAAAGGTAACGGTCCTTTGGATGCACTTTGCAACGGTTTAAGACAATTCTTGGGTCAGCAGTTTGAAATCTGCAACTACACAGAACACGCCCTAACACGTTCATCAAATTCAAGAGCGGCAACATATATTGAAATCAACGACCACAACCACCACAAAACTTATTGGGGTGCAGGCGTTGACGCAAATATTAACACCGCGTCAATCTATGCACTTATTTCGGCAGTAAACAGAATGCTTGCAGATAACTAAACATCATTATAAAAAAAGTGGCAGTTTTTCTGCCACTTTTTTTATAATATATTTACTGATTAGAATTAAATTATACCAATTTTCCCGTTTAAATTACAATTCAATAAAAATATATTGACAAAAAGGATTTTTTTTTGTAAAATGAAAATGTACTAAATAATTGGTATATTTGTAAATTATTTTGTGCATTAATACTTTTAATAACATCAGTTTAGTGAACTTACTCACCTATAGCTCTATGCTATCTTTTATGTTATATTAATTGCATATTAGTGTTTTATACTCATATACTAATAATATTTGATACAAATAGTAAGCTTACAAAAGAATACATAACAGATGGGACATTCTGGAACGACATATTCTGTTATGTCTACTCCTCAAGCTAAAGGGCAACGAAAAAGATCTTTATTTGAAGATGATATAAACGGTATAAATGCTATTTACAATAAATAAAAAAGGAGAAATATTATTATGAAAAAATCTATTTTAAATATAATCAGTTTAATGTGTTGTCTCACAATAATGCTCACTGCAACATCTTGCGGAAATAATGCAAAAAAAGAAGAAATAGTCGTTGACGGTATTATACCGTTAATATCTGAAAGTGAGCTTATTTTACGTTCAGACTTAATAATAGAGGGTACTGTTTCAGAAATTATGGATAGTAAATGGAGTAATCCCAATAATGAAAAAGGTGAAAATTTCAGAAATATTCTTCAGACAGACATAGTTGTAAACATTGATAATTACCTTTTCGGCGAACGTGACGATAATCAAGCTATAGTAAGAATAGATAAAGGCGAAGATGAAAACACAATCGTTTCTTCCGACGGTTATCCTGACTTTGAAGTTAATGAAAAAGTTTTATTATTCCTTTCAAGAGATGACAGCGACATTGCAACCGATGAAGACTATTATGTTTTAACAGGTATGCGACAAGGAAAATACGACCTATCAGAATCAGAAAACTCACGTTTGAGTAATACTATCAATACTTATATAAGTTCTATGGAAGTCGATAACGAAAGAGATACCGAAGTTATAGATGAGTTAAAAGACAAGATTGAAAAAGAACATAATATGCACCCTAACTATTCGGATGAACAAAAGCAAAAACAGATTGAAATTGATAACGAAAACAAAAAATTGTTCGGAGAATAATTTTAATTCGAATATTGTTGTAAATTATTGACAAAAACATTCACAAAATGACCTGAAAAATCTCAAGAGCTATATTCTTGAGATTTTTTATTTTGTCGAAAAAGCAATATTTGATCTTGCTATGCAAATTCACTTATAAAAACTGTTGAATTTTATCGGAAAACAGTATATAATATAATATGTATCAAAATTTTAATACAAAGCGTATTTTAAGAGAGGATAAAGATTATGCAAAATGACAACAGAATCGGTGAAGAATGTGGTGTATTCGCCATTTATGATCCTGACGGTGATTGTGCAAGAACGACCTATTACGGACTTTATGCACTTCAGCACAGAGGACAGGAAAGCTGCGGTATCGCGGTAAATAACAATCGTGACATTACTCATTACAAGGATATGGGACTTGTCAACGATGTATTTAATGACGAAATATTGACAAAACTTGACGGTAAAATGGCTGTCGGTCACGTTCGCTATTCGACAACAGGCGAAAGTATGCGTGAAAATGCTCAACCGCTTGTACTTAGATATGTAAAAGGTAATATCGCCATTGCCCACAACGGCAACCTTGTAAATAAGGACGAATTGGCACAAGAACTAAGCGTTACAGGTGCTATCTTCCAAACAACAACCGACACAGAAATGATTGCTTACACAATCGCCAAAGAACGTCTTAATTCAAAGAGCGTTGAAGAGGCAGTTGAAAAGACAATAAATCACCTTGTAGGTGCGTTTTCGCTTATCGTTATGAGTCCGCAAAAACTTATTGCCGCTCGTGACCCTTGGGGTTTCAGACCGCTCTGTATGGGTAAGAAGGGCGATGCTATTGTTTTCGCCTCGGAAACTTGTGCACTTGACAGTGTTGGTGCTGAATTTGTCCGCGACATTGAGCCGGGTGAAATTGTTGTCGTTCAAGACGGTAAAATTTCCACTATCAGAACTCACGTCGGCAAACAGCCACATACAATGTGTATCTTTGAATACTTATATTTTGCACGTCCTGACAGTATTATCGAAGGACAGTCTGCACACGATTCGCGTATGCTTGCAGGCAAATACTTGGCACAGGAATTTCCTGTTGAGGCTGACGTTGTAATCGGTGTACCGGATTCGGGACTAAGTGCCGCAATGGGTTATGCAAAGGAATCGGGAATTCCTTACGACATCGGTTTTGTAAAGAATAAATATATCGGCAGAACTTTCATTCAGCCGTCACAGGCAATGCGTGAAAATTCCGTAAGAATTAAACTTAACGTACTGAAAAGTACAGTTGATGGAAAACGTGTCGTTATGGTTGACGACTCAATCGTAAGAGGTACGACTTCAAAGAGAATTGTAAGCCTTTTACGTCACTTCGGTGCAACAGAAGTTCATGTTCGTTCATCTGCTCCGCCGTTTATGTTCCCTTGCTACTTCGGTACAGATGTACCGTCAAAGGATCAGCTTGTAGCCTGTAACTACACCATGGACGGAATTAAAGAACTTATCGGTGCGGACAGTATCGGATTTTTAAGCGTTAATTCTTTGGAAAAGATTATTCCTAACGCAAACTGTCAATTCTGTGACGGATGTTTCTCTGGTAAATATCCTGTTGATGTTGACTGATAAAATTTAATAAGAATGAATGAGGTAAATGATTACTGACTTGACAGAGGGCAAACCCTCAAAAATATTATGGAGCTTTTCGATACCTATGCTTTTGAGCGTGGTATTTCAGCAACTCTATAATATAGTAGACAGTATCGTAGCCGGAAAATTTGTAGGCGCCCAGGCATTAGCTGCTGTGGGCGCCTCTTATCCGATTACGATGATTTTTATGGCAATAGCCACAGGTGCAAACGTCGGTGCGGCTGTTATTATTTCGCAGTTGTTCGGTGCGAAAAATTTTGAAAAGCTCAAAACTTCCGTTTTCACTTCAATAATTTCAATGACCGTACTTGCCGCAATTCTTACAATCTTCGGAATTGTTTTCTGTTCGGGAATGTTAAAAATGTTATCCACTCCCGAAAATATTTTTTCCGACTCAATGACATATCTTAATATTTACATAGGCGGATTGATTTTTCTGTTTTTGTACAACATATGCACAGGTATTTTTACCGCTATGGGGGACAGTAAAACTCCGTTGTATTTTTTGATTATGTCGTCAGTCGGAAATATAATTCTTGACCTTGTTTTCGTAATTGTATTTAATATGGGCGTGGCGGGAGTCGGCTGGGCAACATTTATTGCACAGGGTATATCTTCCCTGCTTGCATTCGCCGTACTTTTAAAACGCGTTCACGGTATAAAATCGGGGACATATAAAAAATTTTCGTTCCGTATGCTCGGACATATTTCAAGAATTGCAATACCGAGTATCTTGCAGCAAAGTTTTGTATCGGTCGGAAATTTATTTATACAAAGCCGTGTAAACAGTTTCGGCTCTGACGTTATCGCCGGTTACAGTGCGGCTATAAAGCTGAATACATTCGCTATAACAAGTTTTTCAACGCTCGGAAATGCAATGTCAAGCTATACGGCACAAAACACAGGTGCGCGAAAGCTTCTCCGCATACCTGAAGGACTTAAAGCAGGTATTGTTATGCTTATCGTTGTTTCTCTGCCGTTTTTCATTGCGTATTTCGTATTCCCGAATACTATGATGAATATATTCGTAAAAAGCAGTGAAGCAGGTATTATAGACGTCGGAAGAATATTTTTAAAAATCGTCACACCGTTCTATTTTGTAATTTCCGCAAAGCTTACATTTGACGGTATTCTTCGCGGTGCGGGACGTATGAGGGCGTTTATGGCAAGCACGTTTACCGACTTGCTTTTAAGAGTTATTCTTGCGTATGTTTTCTCATACGCACTTAATTCGGAAGTCGGAATATGGCTTTCTTGGCCTGTCGGCTGGACTATCGCCGCAGTTATTTCGGCAGTATTCTATTTTATTTATTATAAAACAACAATCAAAAACGGTGCAAATTAATTGCACCGTTTTTTAGTTTTCCTCAATATGAATAAGCATTTGTTCTATAATCTTTTTAACGTGGTCGTCATCAATCGAATAAAAGGCATTTTTACCGTCACGGCGTGACTTTATAAGTCTTGCCTGTTTTAAAGTTTTAAGCTGATGACTGATAGCCGATTGACTCATACCGAGTGCGTTCGCTATATCATACACACACAATTCCTTATCAAACAACGTCCATAAAATTCTTATTCTTGTACTGTCGCCGAACACCTTAAACATTTCCGACAATTTATCCGTTACATCTTCGTCCGGAAGTTGATTTTTCAATCTATCTAAAATCTGCGGATTATATTGACAGGTACTGCATTTATCCATTTATCTTCTCCTCTTTTCGGTCATATGTTCATATATTCATATTATACCCTTTTAATCTTGATTTGTCAAATCGCTTGAAAAATCAGATATTAATTTATAAAAATCAGAATTCATTATTAAATTTACCCAAATTCTTTTTATAATATGATAAAATATAACTTAGATACTTTGAAAAGGAGGATTTTAATACACTATGAATAAAAAGAAAATCATTTCGGCTATGCTTACAGTTGCAATGCTTGCAAGTTCGGCGGTTTCCGCACTTGCCGCAGAAGTAGGCGAAAGCCTGAAAGTCGGCGATTACACAGAATCCGCCGCCGAAACACAAAAATTAATCGACTCACGACCTGATATTCAGCGTCCTATGGAAAATCTAAACAGAGGTGCTGTTGCCGTAAGAATGGACGGCTATACATATATTTCGTGGCGTTGGCTCGGCACTGAAAGTGCGGATACGAGATATAACATTTATCGAAGTTTAACAGAAATGTCCTCATACGGACAAAAAATAAATAACGAACCTCTAAATGCAACAAATTTCACCGATTTATTTATCGCAAGTGACGATACACAGTATTTCATTGTACCTGTTGTAAACGGCGAAGAACAATGGGACAAAGTTGGAGCAGTTCAGCTTTGGGACAACAATTATATGGATATTCCAATCCAAAAGCCTGAAAACAATAAAGTAAACGGTGAAGAATATTCATATACACCGGGTGACGCGTCTGTCGGTGACCTTGACGGTGACGGCGAATATGAAATCGTATTGAAGTGGGACCCGTCAAACGCAAAAGACGCCGCACAGGCAGGTTTTACGGGTGAATGTATTCTTGACGCGTACAAGCTTGACGGTACACGTCTATGGCGTATAAATATGGGACCTAACATTCGTGCAGGCGCACACGACACGCAGTTTATGGTATACGACTATGACTGTGACGGCAAAGCCGAAGTTGCTTGCCGTACGGCTGACGGCACAATCGCAGGTGACGGCTCTGTTATCGGTGACGCAAACAAAAACTATGCCGTTGTAAGCAACGGTAAAAACCTTACAGGTCCGCTTTATCTTACAGTATTCAAGGGTGAGGACGGCTCTGTAATTGATACAGTTGACTATGACCCGCAAATCACAGGCAAAACCGCAAGCGGTCAAAAATGGGATATAAGCTCTTGGGGCGATACGTTCGGAAACCGTTCCGAAAGATACCTTGCCGCCGTTGCATATCTTGACGGTACAAGACCGAGTATGGTTTTCGCAAGAGGTTATTACACAGGTCCGGAGGGTGAAACAGGCGGCAGAACCGTTATCGCAACATACGACCTTGTAGACGGCAAACTTGTTAAGAAGTGGCGTTTTGATACGATGGATTACAACAATCAATACATTGGACAGGGCAACCACTCAATGAGCGTTGCGGACGTTGATTATGACGGTTGCGACGAACTTATATACGGCTCGCTTGCAATAAACAATGACGGCAAGCCTATGTATTCAACAGGTTTGGGACACGGTGACGCACAGCACGTCGGCGATCTTGACCCGTCAAGACCGGGACTTGAAGTTTACTCTTGTCACGAAGATACAAATTCAAAATACAGCTATGAAATGCGCGACGCACGCACAGGTGAAATACTTGTCGGTGGCGAACAAATGGGCGGCGACAACGGTCGCGGCACATCTGACGACATAGACCCGCGTTATCCGGGTTGCGAAGGCTGGTCAGCCGCAGGAATACTTACCGCCGCAGACGGTACTGTCATTTCAGCAAAATACACCATGCCGGCAAACTTCCTTTGCTACTGGGACGGCGATTTGGGACGTGAAGTTCAGGACAACATTTATATCAGCAAGTGGAACCCCGAAAAGGAAAAGGTTGAAACTATCTTCACCGCTTCGGGTTGTACTTCTGTAAACGGTACAAAGGCTAATCCGTCACTTACCGCCGACCTTTTCGGCGATTGGCGTGAAGAAGTTATGTATCCGCTAAAGGACGGCAGTGCGTTGAGAATTTACACAACCACTACACCGACAAGCTACAAAATTCCTACACTTATGCACGACATTCAATACAGAATGCACGTTGCATACCAAAACGACTGTTACAATCAGCCTACACACCTAAGCTATTATCTTGGTTTTGACACTGAAAATGTGCCTGTACCGCAGATTTATACAGTAGGCAACAATGAAAAAAATCCCGACCTTGCAAAGAAGTCTTGGAATATAAACGATTTATATAGCGGTGAAAAGGTTGAGCTTGTACTTGACACACCGACAGCACTTACAAACGGTGTTCCGAAGCGTGTTGATAACGACAGCACGGACGTTGTACCGTACCTTGACGAAAACGAAAGAACTCTTGTTCCTTTGAGATTTATTTCTGAGTCATTCGGTGCAGACGTTGAATGGGTGGCAGATACACAGGAAATCAAAATCAACGGTGACGCCGTTACAATGAAAATCGGCAGCAACGATTATACTGTAAACAACGAAACAAAAACAATGGACACTGCACCGATTTTGAACAACGACAGAACAATGGTTCCGCTTCGTGCAATCGGTGAAGCACTCGGAAAGATTGTTTACTACAACGATAAATATATCTGCATAAGCGATATTGACTTAAATATGTCAGACGATTCCGCAATATCAAGAAAATCTACAATCACATCTGCAAAAGTACCTGACAAAATTGAAGTTGTCGCAATAAACGGAACAGGTCAAAAATATTACCCTAACCAACTTGACGTTTTTGCCGTTGAGGCAAGCGACAATGACGGTAACGTTGAAACAGGTGCGGTTGACCTTGATATAAACACGCGTTGGTCAAGTTACGGTAAGAGTACGCTTACGCTTGATTTAGGCGAAGAAAAGGACGTTTCTGGTGTTGCAATCGCAATGTGGAAAGGCAGTGAAAGAATTTATCCGTTCACAATCGAATATTCGGTTGACGGCAAGACTTGGGAAACTGCACTTCCAAAAACTCAAAACACAGGTGAATCAAGCGAATTTGAAAAGTATATGTTCCCTGAAACGGTAAAAGCACGTTATATCCGCTACAACGGTGACGGTGCAACAGACCCTGACAAGAATTACTGTCATATCAGCGAAATCGCTGTTCTTGGCGCTGAAGAATAAAAAAAGGAACTGTCGACAGGCTGACAGAGGTCGAGAAATTAGTTCGGATTTTGTGAAAATGAACTCGTCGGCGTACGTGGGTACGTTAGAGTTTATTTTCGCAAAAAGTGCACAGGCAAGCCGTATATCGAAGATAGGCTTGCCTGTTATTTGTTATAGCTATAAATTTAGTTTTAAAATACAAAAATAATATTTTGCACGTTCCGGACAATTTGTCGACAGGCTGAAACGGTGTTGCATTGCAACACCGTTTTTTTGTTTGAATTGGACAAAACATTTCTATTATGATATAATTAAAATAATATATACTGTAAAGGCAGAGATGATATGAACAGAGTTGTAATTGGAATACTTGCACACGTTGACTCGGGTAAAACTACGCTATCTGAGGGAATGTTATACAGTGCAGGTGAAATACGAAAAATCGGTCGTGTTGACCATGGTGACGCATTTCTCGATTCACACGAAATTGAACGCGACAAGGGCATTACGATATTTTCAAAGCAAGCCGTTATGCGTTTTCGTGACACAGAATTTACTTTACTTGACACTCCCGGTCACGTTGACTTTTCTACCGAAATGGAGCGTACTTTGAGCGTGCTTGATTACGCAATCCTCGTTATAAGCGGTACGGACGGGATACAAAATCATACAGAAACACTATGGCGGCTTTTGGCACGATACAATGTACCTACATTTATATTCGTGAACAAAATGGACCTAAACGCCGACAGAAACGCCGTTCTTGATGAATTGCATACAAGATTTTCGGACGGTTGTATTGATTTTACGCAAAATTCTGAAAATGAAGATTTCAGAGAATCGCTCGCTATGTGTGACGAATCTATAATGAATACATTTCTTGCGGACGGTACTGTCAAAAATCAAGACATAAGAAATGCCGTTGTACAAAGAAAAATATTCCCGTGCTATTTCGGCTCTGCACTTAAAATGGAAGGTGTATCGGAATTTCTTGAAGGACTTGAGCTGTACACAAGGCAAATTATTTACGATGACAAATTCGGTGCAAAGGTATTCAAAATTGCCGAAGATGAGCAAGGCACACGTCTTACTTATATGAAAATTACCGGCGGTACTTTAAAGGTAAAAACACTTTTAAAGGGTAACAAGAAAAATGAGTGGTCGGAAAAAGTAAATCAAATCAGAATTTATTCCGGTGCAAAATTCCAAGCGGTTGACGAGGCATTCCCCGGTACGGTTTGCGCCGTAACAGGTCTTACACAGGCATATTCCGGTGAAGGTATAGGTTGTGAGCCTGATTCAAAAAATGCTGTTCTTGAGCCTGTTTTGACGTACCGTATGGAGCTTACGGACGGTATTGACGTGCATACAGCACTTACCGAATTACGTCATTTGGAGGACGAAGACCCACAGCTTCATATAATATGGAACGAACAGTTGCAGGAAATTCACGTTCAAGTTATGGGCGAAGTTCAGCTTGAAGTTTTAAAACGAATTATAAAAGAGAGATTCGGTATTGATATTGAATTCAGTCACGGCGGTATTGCGTATCGTGAAACAATAGCTGCACCTGTTGAGGGTGTCGGACATTATGAGCCGTTAAGGCATTATGCCGAAGTGCATTTACTTATGGAGCCGACTGAAAAAGGCAGCGGTATGCAGTTTGCGGTAAATTGCAGTGAGGACAGTCTTGACCGCAACTGGCAACGACTTATTCTCACCCATCTAAAAGAAAAAGCACATATCGGTGTTCTGACAGGCTCACCGATTACCGATATGAAGATAACGCTTATCGCAGGACGTGCACACCAAAAACATACAGAGGGCGGCGACTTTCGTCAAGCTACTTATCGTGCGGTACGTCAAGGCTTGAAAATGGCTGAAAGTGTTTTGCTTGAGCCGTGGTACGAATTTCATCTTGAAATACCTACCGAAAACGTAGGACGTGCAATGACCGACATTCAGCAAATGGGCGGTACATTCAGTCAACCCGAAACAATCGGTGATATGACGCGAATTTCAGGCTCTGCACCCGTTGCTACAATGCGTGACTATCAAATGGACGTAACAGGCTACACGCACGGTAAGGGCAGATTAAACTGTATTTTAAGCGGTTATGAGCCTTGCCACAACACCGAAGAAGTGATTGCCGAAATCGGTTACGACAGCGAAACCGATATTGAAAATCCCGCCGATTCGGTTTTCTGTTCGCACGGTGCAGGCTTTGTTGTAAAGTGGGATAAGGTTTACGACCATATGCACATTGACGGCATAAAGCTTGACCAAGACGATGATGAAGAAGAAAACGTCTATCAGCGTGCAAACGACTACATCAATATGGTTGCCGATGATAATGAGCTTATGCAGATTTTTGAACGTACATACGGTCCTGTACGCCGTAAAGTAGCGTCATACACTGTAAAGAAATCCGCCCCCGAACAGAAAAAACATCAAAAATCAAAGCCTGTTAAATTAGGTGACGAATATTTGCTTGTTGACGGTTACAATATAATTTTTGCGTGGGACGAACTGAAAGAACTCGCCAAAGATAACCTTAATATGGCACGTGACCGACTGATTGATATTCTTTGCAATTATCAAGGCTTTAAGCAATGCAATTTAATACTTGTTTTTGATGCGTATAAAGTTAAAGGAAATGTCGGCAGTGCCGAAAAAATTCACAATATAAACGTTGTGTACACAAAAGAGGCTGAAACCGCCGATATGTATATCGAAAAAATCACACATGAAATCGGTAAAAAACATCGTGTGCGTGTTGCCACTTCGGATAACCTTGAACAAATTATCATTCTCGGCAACGGTGCGACACGACTTTCCGCAAATGAACTGTTGCAGGAAGTAAAACTCGCCGAAAAAACTATTATGGATATTATAAATTCAAACTAAAAAAGGAAGTTTTCAAAACTTCCTTTTTTAATATTTCGCATTTTAGTAATTGTATGATCCGAGAAATTTATAGAAAAATGTATTCTGTCTTACTTTATCAAGTGCAAAGTAAATTGACGCATCATCAATATTGCCGTCAATATCAATGAAGAACACATACTTACCGAGTTCCTTTTTCATAGGACGTGACTCAATTTTAGTCATATTAATTCCGGACTTCGCCAAAAGCTCAATCGCACTGTACAAGCTTCCCGGTTTATTATCAATCGCAAATACGATTGATGACTTATCGTGACCTGTAACTGTCTTATTCGGTGTTTTTTCAATAATAACAAATCGAGTTGAATTATTTGCGTCGTCACCGCAGTCGTGACACAAAATATCAAGGTCATAAATTTTTGCACTGTTCGGTGAGCCGATACACGCCACAGAGCCGTCCGATTCTTTTACACGTTTTGCCGCAGACGCAGTTGAATCGGCAAATTCAATTTTCACATCCGCAAATTCGTGCGACAATAATTTTGAACACTGTCCTATCGGTTGAGGGTGGGAAGTGATAATTTTTATATTCTCTTTCTTTACGCCTTTTTTAACCATAAGATTTTCGCTTATATGAAGAATGTATTCACCTGTTATATATAAATCCACATCAAAAGCAAGAGTATCCAAAGTTGTGTTGATACTTCCGTCAATAGAATTTTCAATCGGCACGATTGCCCTGTCAATTTCGCCTTTTTCAACCGCTAAAATTACAGAATAAATCGTTGAAAACTCCTTTATTTCTTCTTTACCCTCAGACCATTCCATAGCCGCCTGATGTGAAAATGTCCCGTTCGGACCAAGATAACCTAACATATTAAGTCAATAGCTCCCTTCAATAAAACAAAAGGCTGAAATAAAATTGTTCACACAATGTGGGCAACTTCATCCAGCCTATAAATTTCTTATAATAGAATCTTATTTACTGCCTTCGCGATTGGATCAAGCTCTTTCATAAGCTTGTCAAACTTTTCAGGTGTAAGCGATTGTGCGCCGTCTGACGCAGCCTTTTCAGGGCAGTTATGTACTTCAATCATAAGACCGTCAGCACCTGCCGCAATAGCACCCTTTGCAATAGCCGGAACATACTTATATGTACCTGTTGCATGGCTCGGATCGGCAATAATAGGAAGATGAGAAAGTTCCTTTGAAACAGGAATTGCCGAAAGGTCAAATGTATTTCTTGTAGCAGTTTCGTATGTTCTGATACCTCTTTCACAAAGGATTACCTTTTCATTACCCTCAGACATAATATATTCGGCAGCCATTAGCCACTCTTCCATAGTACAAGCAAGACCTCTCTTTAGAAGTATAGGCTTGTCGCACTTACCGACTTCACGAAGAAGTTTGAAGTTCTGCATATTTCTTGCACCGATTTGCATAATATCAGCATACTTTGCAACAAGTTCAACATCTCTTGTATCAAGTACTTCAGTACAGATAGGCATATTAAGTTCCTGACCGCTGTTGTACATAATCTTCAAGCCGTCACCCTCAAGACCTTGGAATGAATATGGTGATGAACGAGGCTTGAACGCACCGCCGCGAAGAATGTTTGCACCCGAGGCCTTAACAGCCTTTGATACAGTTGTGAACTGTTCCTGGCTTTCGATTGCGCAAGGACCTGCAAATACTGCAAGTTGCTTGCCACCGACTGTTATTCCGTGACCGATTTCGATAACTGACGGTTCTTTGTGAAGCTCCTTAGATGCAAGTTTATATGGTTTCATAATCGGAACAACGTTTTCAACACCGTCCATAGTAAGAATTTGATTCATACTTAAAAGACGCTTGTCGCCGATTGCGCCGATAACTGTTTTCTTTTCGCCTTGAATAGGGTGCGTTTGGAATCCGAACTCGGCAAGTAGTTTTTCAACACTCTCGATTTCCTTTGCCGATGCGGATTCTTTCATAATAATAATCATTTATGTTCACATTCTTTCTTTAATAATTACAACATATACAGTATAGCAAAAAAGGACAATTTTTGCAAGTTAGTTTTAAATAATTTCAGAAACATCTGCAAAAACAGCTACCGTTCTGTATATTCCGTTGTAACATTTGCACTGTTTATTAAAGTACAGACGCTTTCCGTCATGCGAAAATGACGGATTTGGATGTACCTGAAGTTTCCATGTGGTGTATTCGTCCTGCGATATTTCAAAAGTCGCAATCGGATTTTTGTCACCGCGCTTGTACAAATAAACATTCGGTGCAAAGTCGGGATAACATCTGTCACCGGTAAAATATTTTCTGTCAAAACTTCCGTCCATATGATTTGAAATTCCGCCAAGCACTTCTAATTCCTCTCCGTCCTTTGAAAAACGTGCAATGTAGCTTGTTTCCATTTCAATGTGTCTGCCTTGATTAAACTGACGTGTAGCCATATATGTGTCATCGTCAAACCAAAGCTGATGTACAGGCTTGTCCGCTATTATATGCGTTTTTTTAGTGTCTAAATCTATGCACCCCAACGCACCGAATACAGGGCAGTCCTTTACGCCCAAGCGCATCATAACTGCCGTTGCGGACGGATTTAGCTGAACGTGGCTGACAGACGCGGTATGCTCGTTCGGAGTAAGACCGTGTTCCCTTACCATATTTAAAATATCTTCCTCTGTTGCAACAAGCGTTATTTTTCCGTTTTCAACATCAAGTATGTAAATTCCGCACGAATTAATTTCGGGATAATCGGGATTTTTGTCAAGATATTCTGTCGATATTGAAAACGGATACTTGCCGTTTTCCGCACAATGACTTTCTTTGCCGCGAATTTTGTACTTAACCTCACCCGTATCAACATCGAGTATACGGAATACACATATAGACGGCTCTTTGCCGGCTATGCCATCAAATTCCACATCACGAAAAACTATAAGGCTATTTGTTATAAATGTTGCTGACGGGCCGTTGTGATTGCCGCAGTGTACATCATATACCTTGCGATGATTTTCAAAATCCCTGTCGCATATCCATATTTCCGTTTCAGACTTTGTCAAATCTGCTTTGCGTGCATATATAATTCTTTTTGAATCGGGACTCTCAACCATTCCGCCGTTCATTCCAAGCAATGTCGAACCCGAATAATCACATATTTCCTTTACTTTCATCTCTCTCACCTCATTATATGAATTATACCATAATATTGAGATGTTTTCAATATTGGTTATTTTTTCTTTTTAGGTGTCGGTAAATCGTCATATATCGCCTTAAATAATTCGGTTAAATATTCTTTGTTGTCAACTTCTTCTATTAAAATCATTTCTTTCGCACCCTCATAAGGTACTTCGTATCGAATGTCAGAAACATAGTCAATAGCCGATTTAACAGGTTTTATAAGCAGTCGGTCATCATATATTCCGCCGGCAATTCTGCCTTTGTAGTAAATAATGTACTCCCCCATCATCGCCCTGTACGTTATTTCCTCTACCTCCGATAATTGCTCTAATATGTATTCTAAAAATTCTTTACTCGATGCCATCTGTTTCTCCTTTTTCTTATATATCACTTTCATATACAAATTTTAAAATATAATTGTTATCAACGCATTCCACAACCACATTGTATTTTTCATTTTCTGATAATTCATATCCGTTTGTGTTTAACTCAAAACTGTAATTTTCCGTACCATTGTATTCTTTGTCGCAAAAATTTCTTGCATTGACTATTTTCGCCGTAGTAATATCGCCCGATATGCTTTCAATGATTACGTCAGCATTATAACATTTCTTTTTTGTAAGAAGTGTTCTGTAATCTGCACCTGTACCGTTATAGATTTTACTTTCAACAAATTCACTCTTTTGTTCCGACAATATTGTTGATATTGGTTTAGAAATAAACTCCATTATTGGTGTGTTCATTGTTCTTTGGGCTAATAATGCCGCTGATGCGCGAGTAATAGCATCATCATAATTCAAATTTATATCATCTGTAATATTAAAATTTTCAGCATATTTGAAGTAACCATTCGGATATCCTCCAACTGCCTCTGAATAAAAGTCATATCCTATTGATGTAACCAACATTTTTACAAATTGTGCATACGTTACATTATCATTCGGTCGTGCCGTACCATCTTCAAATCCACTTATCACACTGTTACAGTACGCATAATTCCAATACTTCCAATCCCACGAATCCTTTGATATGTCACTAAACGGTAAATCTGAATTTTCTTTTCCTGTATATGATGTTTCATCGCTGAATCCCATCATATCATCAACTATTCTTATAGCTTCAGAGCGCGTAAGTACATTATAAGGTTTAAATGTTCCGTCCTCGTAACCGTTCATAATGTCCATAACCCTTAAAAATCTTGTTTCTTCTGTATCATAATCCGAATACGCCGATACATTAACTGCTACTCCCACTAAATTAGCACATATCACCAACAAACAAATTAATTTTTTCATATTTATTTCTCCCTTGCTATTATTTGTTATCATAATATATGTAAAATTATATTTTGTCAATATTTTTTTACTAAAATTCAAAAAACTGATAGTAATTAATTTTTAGATAAATATTTATGTTTATAATGATTTTCCCTATTCTCAGGATATCTGTTCTAAATAATGTTTGTAACTCTCTTGTGCCTCCTTTGGGGCATCGGGCTTTATTACTCTCATTCCATTTGGTTTCCATTCCCACCAATCGGTATTTGACGACCAATAAAAATCTAATATCTTCATTATTTTCATCCTTCTCATCAATAAAATCCAATCAGCATTTGTATAAAAAGGTGTATATACAAAAATAAACCGCATAAAATGCGATTTATTTTATGGTGGAGCAACCCTATCACTGGTCGAACACAAGATACAGCTATTATTGTTTTACCTTATGGCTTTGTGCTGACTGCCCAATTAGGGGACAGACTTTAGGTCTGTCCTCCTTTTAGGTAGTCGAGCAACAAATGCAACGAATTTTCTTACGCACATATATGCAAACGCAGGCAGGTACAATTTTCCGTTTCTTATATTTTACTTTTATAAAAAATCTTTTTAAGATTTCTCTGCTACCTTTGTTGCAATAGCCTTTAAACCCTTATGTATCAACGCTTTTAGCGGTAGCGCATTCAGCCGCAGATTTGTTGCAACCTGCTACCTTTGTTACTTCTCTTCTATAAATTCTCCATTTATAAGAGTATAATATGTATCGGCTTTAAGATTTTTACCGTCTATAATAGCAGCTTTTATACCGATAAGATTATAATTATCATCTCTTTCGCATACAACAATAGCAGAACCTACATTTGCTTTTGCCTTACTTTCATAGCCTGTCGCTATAGCAACAGAGCCGTTCCCGCCTACCGCTGCTGCGGACCAGTTGCCTGTATTGGTCGCTACAGACCAATTGCCTGTATTGGTCGCTGCGGACCGGTAACCTGTATTGGTCGCTGCGGACTGGTCGCCTGTATTGGTCGCTGCGGACTGGTCGCCTGTATTGGTCGCTGCAGACCAGTTGCCTGTATTGGTCGCTGCAGACCGGCCGCCTGTATTGGTCGCTGCAGACCAGTTGCCTGTATTGGTCGCTGCAGACCAGTTGCCTGTATTGGATTCAGAAGCATTTTTAAAATCAATCTTACTAAATGTAAAATCTACAAATGCTTTAATCAAGCCAGTGATACCTATTTTTGCGCCTATTTTAAGCTTTTTGGTGCAGTATTTCTCATTATCATCTGTTTTACATTCGTCCAGAGCCTCTACTTCTGCAAATTCATTTAATGCGCCATTAGCTCCAACAAAACCGTAGTAGTCCAACACCGCAAACGGATTTTCGCAAAAGTGCATACCACTGCTGCAAATTTCCGCCTCAGCTTCCTCAAATACAGTATTTTCTGCGTACTGTTTATTTCTACAGGTCATATCTTTATTAAAGCCCTTATATCCTTTCATCGTGTTTCTCCTTTCTTATGTTTAGCAGTGGGGCGGTCATACCCCACCGCGCTTAACTTATCTTTTCCATAGGAACTTCGCAGTCGCCGCAAATCAGGTTTAGTTCCGCCGTACTTCTCACCTTTTGACCGCATATAGGGCATACGTATGTATTAGCTTTTTCGCGCTCACGCTTTACTTTTTGCTCTGGGAGGGCTCTTGCAAATAAAGCTTCAAGCGTAAAGTTATTATCTTTAAGAGTCCGCTCGAATTTAGGCGTAGGCGCAGTATGCGAATAGCCTACAGTGCGGTCATATCCGATTTCAAGGTCTCTTGATTCCGCCTCTGCTTTAAAGGTTTTATTATGATAACGGCCTTTCTGGCAGGTGTCGGCAATCTCGTTCTCCAAGCAATAGAGATGTACCATTTCATGACACATAGTTGCAGCCGTATCAGCAGAAGGTCTATTTAGGTATTCCGCACCGATATTGATTTCATACATTGCTTCGGTCTCAGACTTCCAAATCTTTTTAGTCGTACAATGACCGTATGATTTAGGCGTGGACTGTACCGTGATAACCGGCTTCGGCAGTTCGCCGCCGAAGTACGCCTTATTCAGAATGTTAAATAAGTTTTCAAGCTTATCAATAACATCTGACATTTTCATAGACTTATCCTCTGTAGTCGCTTCGGACGCTGTTTCTTCTGGTTTGTCCTCTACAAGTTTCCACCAACGGCGGAAAGTAATTTGCGCTACTTCCTTTTTAGTGCCGTCTTCAAATTTGAGGATAACAGCTTTTGTGTTTTCTGAAAAGAGTTCTGCAAGCTCGCCGCTTGTTACGTGTTTATAAGTTTTCATTTTTTTTGCCTCCTAAGTATTTACTTTGTGAAAAACATGTGCTATAATAATTTCATTGAAGGGCTCGCCCTCAATGTGCGCCCCTTGACCGTGTGGACGAGCACGCGGTCGGGGCTTTTTCACTTTTTGCTTACTTGTTAAGTAAGTCTTTTACCTTTTCGATTGCCTCATCAAGGTCTTTGCTTTCGCGCATAATCTCAAGGATTTTTCTCGTCTGATTTTCTTCGCATTTTTCAGCAAAGATTTCACTGATATTCATCTCTTCCATTATGTACCTCCTTTCTGAGCTCGTCCTCGAATTATAAATGATTTACTCACTTACATTTATTATTATAACGTGTTTCTCAGCATTCGTATGCCAACAAAGCGCTCGAGGATTTACTGATTTTAGTAAATTGTTCTATGCGGTTTTACCATTATCAGTAAAAAGCTCTATTTATCCGGCTTCATTAGGTCTTCCGGCTCACATTCAAGGGCATTAGCTAATTTTAAAGCGGTTTTAAGCGCAATATTCTCAGACTTAATGACATTATTTTCAATTTGCCATATTTTCTGATAATTTACGCCGCTTACCTCTGCGAGTCCGTGAAGTGTAAAGCCTTTTGCAAGTCGCAAATCTTTCAGTCCCAATTTATCACCTCCCTTCACTATAAGAGTTCCGTGCCTCTAAAAATCCGCCTAAGCGTCCATACGTCAGAGAAATACATCGGTGTATACCAATAATTCGCTAACGTATCATCTGAACACATCGGCTCGGTTAAAGTATTTCCTATTTTGATATACGCGGCTACGCCTAAGAGCGATAATTGTATGTAGCACATTAGCGCCGTAGTGTAATCAATATCTTGCGCTACCACAAGCACATGATTCTGATAGTTAAGTTTTCCTTCAAGCTGTTTTCGTATTTCATGTATTCCGGCTATTAAGGTTGCGCCTGCGCCGCAGCATGGGTCACAAACTGTTATGTAACTGTTCTTCTTAATCTGCGGCAGTATATCACCGATTGTAACTTTAGCCATAAGTTCACAAATGTGATATGGTGTAAAAAATTGCCCGCCGCTTTTGTTACCGAGCCCAAGATTCATAAATATATCGCCGAGAAAGTCTTGCTCTTGATTTTCCTCTAAAGCAATGACTGTTTCTGCTGCAAGCTGAGGAAACAGCTCTCTCTCTTCTTTATTATATTTCTGAATCGTTTTCAGGTACAAAGCCTCGCGCTCTTCATAATGGGTCTTATCCAGCGAATTTGATATGGCACAAGCAAACATCACAATGAAGTCTTTCCACACCTCCCACGGCGAAAACCGATACGCCAGCTTATTAAAAATTTTTATAAATTGCTGGTTATTTGCCTGCTTCGTCATTCTGGCCTTCCTCCAATACAGCGTTAAGCTCAGTTAGACATTTTACTAAACCGCTTGTTGCTTCTTTTGTAGCTTGCTCCTGAGCTTTATGTATTGCTGCTTTGCGTACATAAAACAAAGGGTCTTTTAAAGCGTCTTCCCAACCGTTGATAAAAGCGCGTACGTCTTTGACCTTATCAAATCCTGCTTCATTTTTATAGTCCGCTCTTGCCGAAAAGACAGTATATTTATGCGCGTTGCGTTTATCGTCAATCGCTATACCAAAATACATTTTATCGCGTTTGCTTTCATCTAAAGGCTCAAATCTTACGTCATCATATAGCGGGTCTTCTATAGGACAGTTATTCTTAAACCATACTCTGAAATTATCCAGAATAAAATCACTGTCAATGCCTTTTAGAATATGCCAGATTTTTGCTAATCTTCCGGCAAGAGCCGTGTCGCTGCAAAACCAATCATACCAACCCGCTTCAATTTGAACATTTCTGTCCTTGATTAAAAAATCGCCGTTGCGGTATCTTTCGCAAAATTCTCTTACAGTCATTTTTGCCTCCTTAGTGTTTACATCTTTAAAAATATGTGGTATAATATATGAAGCTTGACCGGATGTAAGGTTCCGGGCATGCTTCGGTTGTATAGTCTGCGGTCTGTGTCAAGTAGAGCCGCAGGCTATTTTATTTTTGCTCTTCGGCCTTGAGCTTTTTAATAAGCTCTTCAAGGTTTTCACAGTCAAGAGCCATAAGTATGATTCTTAATCGCTCTGACCTCTTAGCCTCATCTCGAAGAGTCTCGGCCATATTCGGCGTCTTCATTCACCTCACTCCTTTCAATAACGAGCTTGTCAGCTCGTCCTTACATTATTTATTTTAACGTATTTTACTGATTTCGTATGCCGACAAAACAGCCGAGGTTTTACTGATTTCAGTAAGTTCTCCTATGCGTATTTACTACAATCAGTAAAAGACTTTCTTCCTATATAATTAAAGAAGATACTCGGGCTCTTGTATGGAGCCCATAAACCATCCATATTTTGATATATCCTACTAAGTAATAGAAATAGCTTACAAATAAAAAAGAGGCCATACGGTGCGAATATGGACACCGTATGGCCGTTATATTATTCTTACATTTTCATGTTAATCAATTTGCCGATAAATTTAACAACTCTGTACATCACCACGCACTGCCAGAGCTTATTGTCGTTCAAGCCGAGGCTGCCCTTGTCGTTCGTACCCTGAATAATACCTTTATCCACGCACCATTGAACTGCTTCATGCGCCCATGATGGCATGTTCTTGTCGATGTAGTTGTAAATCATCTCTGGCTCATTCACCTTTTGTTCGAGAGCCGCAATTCTCTTTTCAAATTCTTCTGCTTTCGTCATGTCAATATCCTCCTCATTATTTGCTTCCTGCCCTGTAATCGCCGTGCATATCGCCTGCGCAATACGTTCAGCGCCTAATGATTTATACAAATCCACATCTGCCTGTGTGTCTACAAAGCACACCTCAATCAGCATAGCTTTAGCGTTACTTCTGCGTACAACATACAGATTTGACCCGTCCTTTACACCTCGGTTTACAAAACCGAGCTTATTAAGGGCATTGCATACGCTAACCGCTTCTGTATGCTGTGCCGCTCCATATGTATAAACCTCCGTACCTTTGCCGCCGCCTGCGTTAAAGTGTATCGACACAAACAGGTCAAGCGGCTGCTTATTTGCCAGTCCCACAATTTGACTTAGGTTACTGCTCGTAGTCGGTGCATAATCGTTTGTGCAATCATGTACCGTATGACCTGCTTGTTTAAGCAAGGTTATGAGCTTTTTACCAACGTTCCTTGTTTCAACACTTTCATCAATATAGCCGACAGCTCCGCATCCGGGCTGACCGCTTACTGTGTGTCCGCAGTTAATTCCTATTCTCATATTCTGCACCTCAATCCTCAACCTCCGGCAGACCCGCAACGCTTGTCAGCAGTGACAACACACCCGCCAGAGCCGAAGCCGAAGCGACCATTACCCAATTTACATCACCCAAAACGGCTGATGTACCTATTGTCGCAACGGCTGTCTGCGCAACCGTCTTAACCGCTCTTACTCCTGCCGCTTTTATCCAATTCTTAAATGTGTCTTTCATTTTCCCTTCCTCCGTTTAAATTGAATTTTTAAGCTCTACGCCTTCAATAACTGCTCTTGCTTCAAGAACTGCGATATAATCTGTCATGGCTCTAATTTGCATATTGTATATGCTGCGCGGACAGGTAGGATTGAAATTCAATTCTCCCTTATCCCACTTCTCAAGCATTGCTTTCAGCTTTTTATATCTGATTACTACCTGATAATATTCCGCTTTAAATCTCTCCTTATAGTCCGAGCTATTCATCATTTCTGCTGTTCCCAACAAATTCTCCATTTCCGTTTCCTCCTATTATTAAAATCCAATTCGGGTAGAAATATACCCTATTATAATACCTACAACCATTGTAACCGCATATGCCGTCACCTTGCGCCACATCTCACCGTCACGGTTCTCCAAAACCTCAAGCCGCTCACCCTGCCGTACCTGTTCATTAAGCATACTTTCCATATTAACAGCAAGCTTTTCTATTGATGTACTGAGCGTGGCTATGCGTGTTGTACTTTCTTCAAGCAGTTCAATCCGCTTATTTTGTCGGCTATGCTCGTCCTCCATGCGGCGCGCAAATTCTTCATGCTCTACTCGTGTTATACAGTCCTCCATTTTACTCCTCCGTCTTATTTATTTCTGCGGCTAATTCTTTGTAGTCTTCTTCCGTCAAGCCGCCAGATATAAGAAGAATATCAAACTTTGACAGCATAATCTCTTTATCCATTTTTCCGACTGCTACAATTTTCTTGCATAGCCCATAAGAACGTCCATGCTCCATAATATTAAACCTCCTTTTTACTGAATACCCATTTCTACCATTGTCATACGGCATTCCATATCAAGCATAAAATCGTCGACATATTCAGGCAATGAAGCTTGATATGCTTCAAGACTGCCATACGAAGCAATTTCTTCGATTTCCCTATTAAAGTCTTGCGTTTTTAGCTCAATACCCTCCATATACGAATACTGAGAATTGTCCAATTCTGTTTTAGAAATAATCTCTAAAAGCTGATGTTTAGGTACTACATTGACTTCAAGTTCATGCGCTCCTTCATCATCTACATAATAAATTTTATCCGTATATGTTTCTTTAGCTAAAGCTGTATAATGTCTTATAACAAGAGCGTATTGATTAAGGTGTATTTTACTATCTTTGACTACAAAATTATCAAGTATTTCCATATGTACTGCTCCTTTCTTAGCCCGATACCATATTATTTGCGTTTACGCTGCCCGTAGGAAATGTAGTATAAGATTGAGAGTATTGCAGTATGTTATTTGTGAATAATACTTTATTTCCATTAAAATTCATTTCTGAGCGGCCCACAAATGCGTTATTTGTTATCTGCGCCGGGCAGAGTACCTGTAGCTTATAGGCATCAGTTGTATAACCGGTACTTGAATTTTTAAAAGTACAGCCCGTTATTTTACCGAAAGTCAAGTAAGTAGAAGCAGTATAATTTATTGTGCAATCTCGAAGTGCAGTATAAATTTTTTCGGTACTCGTTGTATAATGGCATAAAGATGCTTTATTTCCTAACGTAATATCGCAAGTGGCTACTTCAATATATGGACTGTCAATTATTGATACTCTATAAGACCCTGCGCCGTTAATTGTACAATTTTTTATGTAACCTGTTACATTAGAGCCGTAAATAAAATTAAGTTCAAAATTGTCGGGATTTATTGTATTACTACAATCATTAGTAATACTTATTGAGCCGCCGTCTATTTCTAAGCGGTTACACCGTATACCTGAGTAACACATATATTGACTATGCTCAGTAGCTTCTAAGCTATAATTACAGTTTTTCATTATTATAGTGTCAGCAATAAAAGCAGGTAGCTCAGAAACTTGCGACTCAGATATTGATATATCACAGTTTTCAAGTATAAGTACGCTGCCATTGCCTGTACCCAAATTTATAAAAGTAGTATTTTGAACTCCAACTCCTATACCCCAGTATAATTGAAGTTCAAGATTTTTAAGAGTTAGCTGTGGGCTAGTAGCCCCGCCGTTTTTTATACTGCAATTATTTTTAAAGTCAAGGCGCGCTTTACTTGTGCTAACCATAGAACGCCCTTCTATAGTAACTTTTCGAGGTGCACGTAAAGATGACTCTGTTTGGCTTTCTGCTATATAAATATTATCATCTATAGTGAAATACGAGTTACCGTAAGTGGTAATTATAGATAGCCTGCCAGCATTCGCAGTATACCTTAATGCTTCCTGTATAATAGACGCAGCATTTGAAGAATCTGCAAAAAAATCGCAGCTTCGTATTATTTTATTGAGAAATTTAGGGAGATACGTTGTATTTCCAGCGGTATTCCAAGTCACCCATGATGCGCGAACTAATTTTACGTCTAAGGGGTCAAGTATATGCGTTTCTGGTATGCTTCGCCACGAACTACCGTCATACCAAAACTCAATTACCTCATTCTCGTCCCAAGTGTTCGGGTACATAGAGGTGTCAGCGCTGGAGGCATTAGGAACTCCGTAATAGCCCCTCACAAGTTTATTCGCTAAGTATACTGTTTTTGCGCCAGTATTTGAAACATTTAATCGAGCGTTAGTGCCAGACGCAAGAATAGCATGCGAGTATGTAAATTTAACTCTAATACGAACACCGTTTACAAGTTTAAAATTAGGTATGTCTACTACTTTATCTCGCGTAGCGCCCTCCGTGGAGCATACCCCATAATAATCAGGCTGCCTCCACGCAGGCGCGCCACTTCCATTACTGATAGGAATATAGCCTGCCGTACCTGCTGTCGTTGGGGCGTACCACGTTTTTGCTACGCTGCTTTCGCCCGTATAGCTTGTAGACGTTCCGTTCATAGATAGAGTCAAGGCGTTTGGATTCTTCAAGGCTGTAGGCGTATTATCCAAGTCGTTGTAGTCATTTGAAAATGCAACTGCTTTTAAATCCGCAAACCATTTCTTAATTTTTCCAAAAGCAGTAGACAATTTTTCACCGCTTGCAAGATTGTCACGCTCTTCTGCTTCCGTATATGTCGGGGTCTCGTCATTTATCGGAATACTTGTCATGCCGCAGTATACCCATTTGGGAGTTGCACCGTCCTGATAAATGAACTCATATGTACAGCCAGCAACAATAAATTTTGAAATTAACTCATTATTGTAAGCGCGACTTGTGCCAATCGGGAACCACGCAAAATATGCGCCTGTTCCGTTTACATTTAACGTCATATAATTTGCGCTATTTCCATTATTAAAGGTAACGGCTATTCTTGCGCCGTCATATATTTTAAAGTCGGGGCACGTAACGACTTTCCCTGTAGTGCCTTTTGCGGTAGTGCATACACCCGATAATGGGATAGGCGCGCAGCTAAGCTTTTCCTGAAGCTCCTTTATACATTTACCTGTTTTATTCCAGAACCAATTAAAAAAAGCAGCTGGCGGTTTATATCCCGCCTGAAAGCCCATTTTTTTTATTTCTTCTGTCGGCTCCGTACCTTCATTTTCCCATTCGGGCGGCTTGTTTGTAAAATTCATAGTATCATCCTTTCCATTAGCCCTAAATATCCGCCTATATTTCCTTCTACATCAGCAAACCCCTTGTCAGGGTCATACTCGTTATCAATATCAGAAAACTCAAATGTCCCTGTAAAGCCATATTTTTCGATTTTTACACCCAGTGGCAGCATATCTTCAACTATTGCAATAATATCCGTAGTTGTAAATCCTGCACTGAGTACCGTTCCAAGAGGAATATCCTTTATGTTAACTTTATTCGGCGTGCTGCTCTCAACAATATGTATTACAGATTTATCGCATTGCAACGCATATGCCAAGGATTCAACCAAATCAGGAAATGAACCGTTAACTATATTCTGCATCATTTTAGCGCGTAACCGTATTATATATTGCTTATCATTAAGAGTTCCGCGCTGTAAATGTACCCGACCGCCATAAATAGCGTCTAACACTTTACCTTTTGCGTTATTGATATTTAGAGCATTAAATAAATCCGCCGAAGCGGATTTTAAAATATCGGTTGTATTTTTATTTATTTGAAGCAGTTTATAGTTATTGCTGCCGGTGTCCTTCTTAAAGGCGTCCGGTAAATTTTTAATAGGGTCATCATAATTTATATTCATTGGAATTATCCCTCCGTGATTGATACCGATATATTACTAACCCGGATTATCTCGTCTCGCGCCGGGTAAACTGAATCGGTGGCGCCGTTTACGGTAAGCTTTGTAATTTCTGACGTGCCTGGTACTGAATAAATTTGTTGATACAGTTTACTGTAAATAAGCGGCTTGCCTATATCTAAATTGTTTACATATTCAGAAATATTAGCTTTAATATTTTCAATACCATTACTTGAAAATTCGCTGCTGACCGTACAAGTGACTTCTATGTTTTCAGGTACCTCTCTGACATAAGAAAATACTACTGCGTGCGTTTCTCCCGATTCGTCTTTAAGATTTACCGTTGTCGTTCCATTTTGTTTTATACCAAACGGCTTGCGTTTAAAAATCGCCTCCGCAATTTTTGTGTCCAATCCGCTATTAGCATATATAATGATAGCGTACCTGCCGCTTTCAATAGTTAAATAATCAGATATTTTAATATCGCTGTCGGTAGGGTTATCAAGTATAATAACTTTATGAATCCCATTTATTCTCATTAGCCCCGATATAATAGCGCTTTTTGTGTTTGTTCCCATACCGTCGACGACATTGTTATATCTGTTAAGAAGCGCGATATCGGTTTCGGTATCAGCTCCGTCCGTAACTGTCGATACATATGTGATAGCCGTTACGTCATTATCGACAGACACAAGGCTGTTTATATCGTATACGTTTCCCACCGTTCCTGCTTCGGTGCATTGAACGTTTACCTCGCCGTAGTACATTTCAATATCGTTTTGATTACCATCATATTCAGATATAACGCAGTCTGCCGCTGTGTAAAACACAATACCGCCCCGTGACTTAACCAACGTGCCTTTGCCGAGCATGTGATTTACAGTACCGTAAATTCTTATTTTATGTACTGCCGCGATAGCTGTATTTCTGGACATTCTCGCGAAGCTGACATTCCTATCAAGTGATACGCCGGTAGCCGTTACCGGTGAAATACTGTAATAGATTTTTTCCATTTCCTCAAATTGCTTTAAATCATACGCGGTTTCAAGGCGAATAAATTTGCCTAAAGCGGTATTATTATCAGTACAGATGTTTTCGCCAAAAAGCTCTTTTGCACTTTTGATTTTGCTTGCCAGAACTTCGTCGTACGTAGGGCAATAAAATCCTTTTTCACTTAACCCCCAATCTGCAATATTCATATATCATCACCTCGTCTTAATTATAACTGTTGCTAATACTGATAGCCGAGCCGTCTGTTTTTCTGGCTGTAAAATTTGTTGTGGCAGTACGCGTGATTTTATCTAAGCTATAGTTAAAATCCTCAATGGTATAATTTTTGTCAACCTGATTTATACCGTTTTTAATTTGAGTTTTAACCATATCTGCCGTTGCGCCTTTACTGAGAATTTGGCGTAAATTTATACCCTCCGTTTCGTCAAAAACGTCCTCGCCCTTATTTGTCTTTAGCACAGTTTTCATAGTTTGAATTTCAAGCTCCGTATCTTCTGCCATATCAATATTTCCGTCTGTAATCGATACATCGCCGTCAACTATCTTAAAGCCTTTCATTTTGTCACCACCTTTATATTACAGCCAAGATGACGCTGTCATTTATATCGTGATGACGCGTAGGCTTAGCAGTTTTACCACCTAAATTTTCAGCGGTAATATCTCTTTCCGATACACCACAATATACAATATCGCCGTCTGTTACGGCAGCGGGTACAATAACCGTCATAGTTTTTGAGCTGTCTTGCCCTGTCGTATAAGTTATTGTTTCCTGTTTAACTTTTATATTCTGCGGAATATATACGGCCACTGGTGTCTGCGCTTTCAGCTCGCCCCTTACATTTTTTGAATAAGTGAGCGGCTGTACACGCGCAATATTGCCGTTCACCGATAATACTTTACCGATAAACGCGGTATGAATATTTACAATTTTGCTCTCAATAAGCATTTCAACAAAATTCATATTATTTGCCCTTCCTTAACTCCACGGCGGTGTTACAAAGGTATAGCTCGCCGTGTTAAGCGTTCTTGTATTTACTCTGTTGCTTGAATTGCCCTCTACAGTATCAAATGTACCGCCGTCGCTGTCATAGCGTACAAAGCCAACGTGACCGCTTGCGCTGAAGTCGTTTCCTGTATAGTTCCATACAAAAATATCACCTCTTTTAGGCGCGTACCCGCTTCCCTGCGCGTGATACGTCCCCCAACCGCTTTTTTGCGCCGCATATGCGTATGCGGCTGCGGACGCATAATTAAACGAAGGCAATCCAAATCCGCCTTGTTTTAAACACCATGCTACAAAGATACCGCACCAAGGCACGCCGTTCATACCGAGATTCGCACCGTACGGGTTGTTGTTATCGCCCGTTTCCGTCGTTCCGATTTCACCCTCTGCCGCTTTTATGACAGCTTCCGCGACTGCTGAGCCTGCCGCGCCGGCTGACTCGCTTCCGGATGTTACGCCCGAACTTGTTTCAACAATTTCAGTTACTATATTTTCTATACATTTGATGTCTGTAGTCGCGGACAACCCGTCAAAGCTATGCGTGCCTTCAGAAACTCTAAAACTGCCATTACAGTCTTTGCTCGATACGTCTACGATAGCCGCTGTAGCCATTCTGTGCTGAAACAGCATTTGAATCTTATAGCCGGTTACATTGTCCTTATATTCTTCATTTGTATTTTCCTCTTCAAATTGCTCGGGGCTGCCTATCATTCCGGTCTCGGCGCATACTGTAAAATGTATATTGTCACCTTGCCAAATGGGGCGGCAGTAAATTTGGAGTTTATGTATGTATACTGATACGCCGCATATGTCGGCGTACTTTTTAATTGCTTCCGTTATACTTCCTTTCACAGATTCATCTTTGTCGTATTTGTGGTCTCGCTGAATTTCAAATACTGCAATATTCAAATTTAACTTTTCAAGCAAGGTTTTTAAAATATAACTCGCAGTCGTGCCACTCGTAAAAGTCTGTTCAACAATATCAAGGTCTTCGTAGTCTGCGTTGTCCAAAACATAAACCGTTGTAATCTTATCGACTCCGCTATGCTTTGTTTTGACAGCTGATATTTTACCATTTAAAACAATTCCCGTGTCCGCACCGTAGCCGGCCGTAATCGTCAGCGTATTACCTTTTCTGAAATTATTAAGTGTCTGCTGCGATAAATTATAAATTTTAATTTCAGCCTCATTCGGCACAGTATCGTCGTCAAACGGTATATCAAACTCAAAATCAAATTCTTTACTGTCTAATATAGTTTTATCTGTCTCTATTACAGCCGAAAATCCAAATTGTCCTTCCGGGATAGCAGGAGCTATATTTTCACTTGATAGCGCAAGATTTAAGGCCGTTATAAGCCGCGACGTACTTGACGTACTGCCGTTTTCAAATACTCTTTCACTCATACCATACCACCTGCATTATTGACTTCTAAGAACACTGTCTCGTTAAAATTAGCCCATGTAACTCTTGAATTTTCGCAGCTGTTATCGACCGGAATTATAGTCAACGTAGGATATACGCTCGGCTGGTAGAGTTGTTTAAAAAGCGGTACGCCGTATATAATTGGCTCAATACAAATCAGCGTATCATTTTTATATAAGCTGATAGTAAATAAATCGGCTGTTGTGTTGTACCTGATTTCAAGCTCAAACATTGTCGACGGCAGAGCGATTGAAAACCGGTATGGAATGTTTGCTTTTTTAATTAAGATTCTATCTTTTTTCATTATCTGTACCCCAACAAAATTTTCTCGTAAGCCTTTAAAGTAGTGCAATCGTTCGGAACATCAAAAGCGTGTGGATTCTTTTGCATTATCCAATCGATAGTTGTATACGCCGTACCGTCAATAGGTTCTCTTTTCAAATTACGATATTCTGAAATTAAGTTATAAAGACTGTCGCCAAGCTGAACTTCGTACCACATTTCTGAGTTGTCGCCCTGCGATATTTGCTGCGTGCCGCCGTTCGCACCAGCATAACTATTCGCGGCGCCTTTAAATTCGCGAAGTGTCATACTAAAGTCAGCGCCGCCGGTCACTGTATTAGGGTGCTCAGAATTAAAACTGCGTATTTGATAATTCGCAAGATAATTTCTGCCTTCATATACAACTAAAGCGCCATTTTTTTGCCAGTTTTTCAGGCAGTCAAGCACCCATGCCGCACTTTTTTCTTCACTTGAACTTATTACGTTAGTCTCCATATCGTAATTAGTGAATTCCGTTCGCACTCTGCCGGATTCTCCGTTATATGTATTAGATAGTACAAAATCATTTATAATTTCGGAGTCCGCGTCATAGTCGCGTACATTGTAGCCGGTTGTGCTTTTGTTGATAATATTAAAGCAGCAATATTGTTTAAAAGCATTTTGTATTCTTATGGTTGAGGCATATGGCATTACCATTTCAAACCTAACCGTATAAATTTTTGTACGTTCGGCCGCACTGCAATTTATAACATTATCATTCTCGTCTAAATATCGAATATCGCCGCTATCGCGCCAATTTGCGCCGCCGTAAAAAGCAAGCAGCTCATTATTCAATCTGTCAAAGCTCATTGTATCAAAAGCGGAACCGTCTCGCTTTACAAGGCTAAGCCAAGCGTTAATTGATTTTTGCTCTTTTTTGTTTTCTGATGTATGCGCAGTATAATTTACAATTTTACCGGACAATGACGCCTCAGCAGGCTTAATTTTTATATGGTCCGTTATATCGGACCCGTTTTCGATTGAGTGTTCAGACGCCTCAGCTTCTGTATTAATGCTTTCATTTGTTACATGAATATAGATACCATTTATCAAGGCCATTTTTATTTCAGTCCTTTCTAAAAATTTAGAGTACCTGTACCGCTCTTTGCTTACGGCGCATTGACTCGTCCGCGGCTTCCAAGGCTTCCAGTACCCAGCGTTTTACTGTTCTTTCCGTTGTTCTGTCATTTTCACTGACCGCGCCGTGAATATCAAGCTGGAACACAGGCGCGATTGTAGTATCGCCGCCGTAAAAAGTTCTTGCCATTCTGCTGTTCTCCGGCGAATATGCTTGTAATTCCACGTCCATGGAAGCGCCTACACTTGACGCTACCCCCCGCGCGGTTGTCTCTGCTTGCGGAATAGTATTTTTCATACCTGCAACAAGCCCTTGAACTGCAAATGCTCCGGTTTTCATTGTAACCCTCGACGGCGAATGAATATCAAGCGCTGCATTCATAGTTGATGATATAGACCGCGCTATAGACTGTGCCTGCGTCAAGACCGCGCTTGAACGCGATTGCATACCTCTTAGCAAACCGTTCATTATATTCGCGCCTGTCGAATTTAAGTTTACAGAGCTGAATGCCGATTTAATACCGCTCGCGCAGTTTCTCGCCTGCGATACAATACGCGTACACACTGCCGCTATTCTATTTCCGCAAGCCGTAAATGTCGTAACAATTTTTTGACACGCCACGGTTACGGCTGTATTAAGCGTGTTAAAGTCTATACATACCGTAGTTAAACCAGAATTTATAGTAAGTAAAGCTCCCGTGGCAACAACTGATGACGCCGCTAAAATTTGAAATGCACTTGCCAAGCCCGGAACTTCTCCTGTCAACGCCGTTATTGGCGCCATAAGACCCAAAAACAAAATGGGCAGCAATACGATATTTGCCGCCAAAGATACAAATGAGACGGCTAATTGCAACAGCGCTGTCATAAGTTGCTGGGTTGGGTTAATGACACTAAAAAACATCTGGGGAAGTGAAGCTACTCCCGATACGAGCGTTAATAAACTCACAGTTATAATAATTATAGACGCACCCGCAGTTGACGCGGCTTCGTTAAGGCCCACAAGTGCTGAAACTAATGTTTGCAAACCTTGACCTGTCTGCATAACTTCATTACCGTGCACTGCCAGTTCACCAAGGCCATCGCCTAAGGCTATAAGCGATTTTCCAAGGTCTATAACCGACAATGAAGATATTATCTTTAACCCGTTTGCGGCGCGTTCAAAGCCTATTCCTGCATTTAAAGCGGCATTTCCAATCGAGTCGAATATACCGGCCACAGCATTTAATACTGAAGAAATAGCGTTTCCTATACCTTCAATTATAGATTTTACGCCTTCGCCAAATTTCAAAAATATATTGCCTATACTATCCAAAATTCCACTTATAGCACTGCCTGCGGCAGTAATGTAATTTACAAGTATATTACCGATTGAATTCACAATAGTATTTACGACTTCGCCTACAACTGCAACAAGATTTATAAGTGGAGGCACCATTATTTGAATTGCTGCTGCAAACAATACCGCGCCTGCGCCTGCCAAAAGCATTCCCGCTCCAAAAGCTATAAAACCAATCGCTCCCGCGGTAAGTGCCGGACCAAGAGCCGCCGCAAGAACCATTATACCGGCTATCGCTAAAACCATACCGGCCATAACGCCTATTGCCAAAGGTCCGGCTGCGGCCAACGCTATCGCCGAGTTCACAAGCAGCGCAAAACTTACAGCAATTAGTATCAGCGCTCCGCCAAGTATCGCCATAGCCGCCGCGCCCTGAATCGCGCTTACGCCCATAGTGCTAAGCGATTTTAAGAGTAACATCATGCCTACGCCAAGCGCGGCGACCGCAACAACCATACCGCCCATAACTCCGATTGCAAGCGGTCCGGCTTGCGCCAAAGAGATAGCTGAGTTTGCAAGTATTGCAAAAGCTACAGCAATCGCAAGAACACCTACGGCTATTAGCGCAAAAGCCTTAGCCGAAGACAATAATTTTTGAGAACTGCCTGACGCCGCGTTCCCGGTATCATTCATACCTTTTGCGGTTTTGCTAAGGTCGTCTCCCATTTTGCCACCCTTGATTTTATCAGCCAAACTTTTGAACGGAGACATAAACGATTTTATATGTCCCGCCGCAGTTTTTACTATACTAAATCCCTTAAAGGCTAAAACCGCACCGATTATAAACGGAATAGCTTTTCCTATACTGTCGGCGCAGTTTTTAATTAAAGAGCCGAAAGATTTTATAATTGGGAACGAATCCCCGAATGTGTCTACAACTGCCTGAACGAGTTCTTTAATAATACCCGGCAGCTCTTCCTTAAGGCTTTTTATAATTGACGGTAAAGCTTTTATAACACCCTGAACGACAGAACCGACAGCTTTTAAAAGCGGAGGCAAAATCTTTTCTGCTAATGCCGGAAACTCCGTAGCGATTACAGGCGCAAGGTCATCAATTAAAGCGCCTATACCATTAAGCGCTCCGCCTATTGCCGGAAGAACATTTTTACCGAACGTTTTCGCCGAATCTATCATATTTGTGATACATTGGTCGAAGTTGTCTCCTCCTGTAACAAAAGCCGTAAGAAGATTGCCCCAAGCCGCTTTCATCGAAGCGGCAGAGCCTTGTATTGTTGTAGCCGCCTCTTGCGCTGTAGTTCCGGTAATACCGAGCTTACCCTGAATTACGTCAATAGCCGAAAACACATCGGCTAAATTATTTATGTCATACTTAACGCCGGAAAATTTTTGTGCGTCTTTTAGCAAGCGCTCCATTTCAGTTTTTGTACCGCCGTAGCCGAGCTTCAGGTTGTCAAGCATAGTATAATTCTGTTTAGCAAAGCCCTGATACGCATCTTGTATAGCTTCCATTGGAGTACCCATTTTATTGGCGTTATCGGCCATAGCTATAATTGCTTTATCGGCCGCTTCGCCCGCGGCTTTAATTCCTTCCGGTGTTTGGTCGAAGCTTTGTTTAAGGGACGCAGAAAATGAAGTTACCGTTTCCATATAGTCGTTCGCTGATAGTCCTGCCGTTTTATAGGCGTTGCTTGCATTTTGCAGAACGCTGTTTTGCGAAGTGATAAGTCCGTCATATTCGCCTCTTATAGAATCGACAGTTTTACCGACTGACGCCGCGTAATCTTCTATCCCAAGTCCGCCAGCACCAAATAGAGTTTCAACGCCGCCTTTAAGCTGCTCATAATCTCCGTATGCTTTTACGGATAGCCCTGTCAGTGTGGCAACTCCTCCTGCAGCAAGACCAACGCCTTTTGCCGCAAAACTCGCCGCTTTCTTGATTCCCGAGCCCAAAGCGTCGGAAACGGATTTTATACCGGACTTAAGCTTATCAAAGCTGACATTCGCCGCCTCTTTAAGTTTGACTGCAAATGCGGAAGCCCCGGCTTTTACTTTATCGAACGATATTTTCTTTACTTCTTTAAGCTTATTTGTAAATGACGACGCTTTACCTTCGCCACTTTTCAAAGCGTCAGCGGTTTTATTAACGTCGCTTGCGACTTTGCTTACTCCGTTGCTCGCGCTGCTCGCCGATTTTTTAAGGTCTTTATACGGGTCACCGACTCCGCCGCCGGCAAGCTTTTTGATATTACTCATATCGTTTGCGAGCTTATCCAAGGCGTCAGCGTTATTTACCTGAACGTCAACCTCAATAGAATTTTGACTTATACTATCCATTTCCTCACCGCCCTTTCTTAGACTTGCTCTCGATTTGCTTGATAGCCTTATCAAGCGCGATATTTGCCTCTAAGACCTCTTGTGGGGTCATGTGATTAAATACATAGTCATGTGTAAAGTTGCCAATATCACTGAATACGAGTCTCCAGTATGCCCAATTATTTGTTACCCTTTTCTTTAGCGCCGCTTTGCTCTTCCGGCTCCCGAAAGTTGCCCTGCATAACCTCACGACCAAAGTCAAGAACATTGTTTAATTTTTCCGCATTCTCAAAGGAATCAATGTCAACTCGCGGAGCTACGATAACGTTTTCAAGAATATACTTCGCCATTTTCAAAGAAGAAGTATTGCTTGAGCCGTCTATATAGCTGTTGTCAACGGCTTCAAGCGCTGCTGAAAGTCCGTTAAACTGTGCTGTATATTCAACGCCATCAATTATCTTTTTTACTGTCTTAAATTTTTCCATTTCAAAAGTCCTCCTAATATAATTTCAAGGCGGCTATCATCTGCCGCCCTTATACGCTTACGCTGTATATGAATAATCAAATACCTTAAATGTAAATTCACCGTCAGCATGCTCCATGCCGTTCTCTGACGCTGGATAGTTTTCAAGAGCCGCCTGCGTACCGCCGAATACTTCGCCTGTATTACTGTTTCGGCACCAAAGCGGAAACTTCTCTCTTCTCTTAGCCAAGCCGAGCAAATACGCATACTGCGGACTTGTCTTCTGTACGGTAATTGTTACCGTGCCGAGGTCATTGTTTGTAACACTGACAACGCAGTCGCCCTGTACGCCGTATGATGTAGAGAAAAACGCTTCGTCTTTTTCACCTGACGCACCGTCTTCACCGAGGCCGGTAATATTTACATTGTTTACTGTGACAATTAAATCTTTACTGTCAAATGTAGTAATATTCGCCATCTCTTCTTCCTCCTATTAAATTGAAATTTCGCCGTTTACAACAACAGTATGAATCGCTCCGGCAAGCTCAAAGCTGAATTTACCGCCGACATATTTACGCTCAACTCTGTCAGTGCTGCTTTGGTCTTCGCGCAACGCGTAATCTGTACTGTATAAGTAGCTTCCTGATTCCGTATCATACGCAACCATTCCCATATTTGCCGCCTCTTTAAGAACAGTCAAGCAAACATTTTCAAGCATTGCAATACCCGCGTTATCGTACGGCACCTTAGGCATTGTATTAAGCAGCTTTTGCGTACGATAAATAATCTGACTGATTATCCAATCTTTGCAATCGATTATATCGATATATTCGCCGCTCATTGCTTTGCCTTCCGAGGTTACATTATCCCCGGCTTTTGTTACAAAGGTAAGTCCGTTTGCGCCATGAATTTCCCTTAAGTTCGCTTCGCTAAATACCATAGGCTCAATGCCCGTCAGAATTAAATTCTTATAGGTAAAGCCGCCCGGATTTAAACCTGACGCCTCACCCACAAGAGCTGCTGCCGCCAAAGGGTTAGAGTGGACAAAACCGACAACTCTATCATTAGTCCCTAACTTTGCAAGTCCCGCCGCATCAGGTACCACAACAAAAATCATTTTATCGTCAGTCGCATTTATATAATCTATTACAGAAGACAGCGCCGCCGTTTCTGCACCAACTATAACCAATCTGCGCCAGCCCTTATCAGCATTCGCCGTAAGAGTTTCTACAGCCGCGTCTGCGGATTCCGCCCCCACAATAGCAATGCTTGAAGGTTTATCAGTCTGCGAAAACATAAGAGACGCCGCCTTATATGTATCAGTAGTGTCTTTATACCCTGCGTCAACAACGTCTGCAATCTCAAAACACTCTTTATATTCCACAGCTTTTCCTATTGTTAAGATAAGCGGAATACCAAAGCCCAACTTACCGGCGGGCTTTCTAATGTCTATTTTTACTGTAACATCATTAGCCATTTTTCTTTTCCTTCTTTCCTTCGATTTTTTGTCCTTCCGCTTTCAATGCGGCAATCTCTTTTTTGAGCGCTACATTTTCGGCTTCCAGTGTTTTGCATTTAGAGCATAATTCCATATACTCTTTATGCGTTATTTTTACAACAACATCATTCGTCATTTATATTTCCTCCGTCTTTTATATACTGCCCGTCAATTTCTGCGCTTTCAATTACATCATCTTCTGAGTATTCTTGCGTATTCATAATACCGAGCTGAACATCAAAGCCTTGCCGGTGTTCGTAGTCCACTGTAATCAAGGTATCGCGCGGCGTAACCTCGCCAACTTTTTCGATTACAATTCCATTGTCTTTGAGCCATATCACACCGCTTTTAGAGAAAAAATCATGAGCCAAAAGCGCCAGCTTTGCGCAGGTGATATATTTTTCTGCGTTTACAGTTATGCTCCAAACTTGGCGCGCGGGTATTCTATCAATGCCGTTTCCTATACGCTGCCACGTTCCTTCTGAATTTTTAAGCAAAGACTGAATTGTATAACTACAAAACGGAAGCTTTGGCAATGCTCGGGGCGTATTACTGCGAATCACAGGAACGCCCAAAGTATCTTTTAAACCGCAAACTATCGTTTGCCGTATTTTATCAACATCAATCATCTTTGCAGCCTCCTAAATACGCTTACCCATTTTAAGTGATACCTGTATACACCTGTAAACTCTGCGTCGTCAGCTCCGGTAGAATCCTCAACCGTATAAACATTATCTTTAAATATTATTTCTGCGCCGAGCATAGCATTGTCAATAGGTGTAAGCATATACAGTATTTTATCTTTTTCCGTATATACACCGTCCTGCTGATATAGCTTAACGTCGCGCACCGATAAAATTGCGCCGGTCATTGAGATAACCGCATTTTCGGACGCCACCCATTCGCCTAAATCATCGTAAGTACCTTCTGCTTTCAGCTCACAAGTGAATGGTCTGCTATACTTACGAATCAACCGCGAAAAATTAAAATACTGCATACTATTTCACCTCATAATTTATTGCGCCTATCATATTACCGCTATCTACAAGCGGATTTGAACTTCCTTTACGCTCTACGGTAAAGCCACTGTTCGCAGGGCTTGATAAATTAGTCGCATATTCTTTTATTGCAGTTGTAACCTCGCGCCCAAGCGCGTCTAAAAACGCAGTAGCTGACAGTTTGCCGTTTATAACTGCGGGTATTAGTTTAGAGTAGTTTTTTATTATTTTTTTACCCTCCGCGTCCATGCCCGCACGAAAAAACGAACGCTCTGGAATAACTATCTGCGTTGTTGACGCCTTGAGCGGGTGACCTTGCCCTTTAAACCAATTACGCATTTTATCCGTAACGGTTATGGCAAGACCCCATTCGTGTATTGCCGCAATCTGCGCTTCTTTTGAGCCAGCCGGAATACCGACGTTAACCTTACGCCCGTTTAGAGCTTTAAGCTCAGCAAACGCTTTATTCAAGCTCTTTACGTCTGATGTAACTTTTACCTTTATTCCCATGGTGCCTCCGCTGGTACAGCCGTCATTGCGCCCGTCATATATTCGCCAAGCAGCTCGCTTGCGTACTCCCAGAGAAGCAAACCGTTTCTATCCGGTCCAGCAAAGGACTGAGATAGTCCCTGTATACTTTCCGAAGTAACACCCGGGTTATTATTCATCAGCTCAAAATATTTCAAAATAAAAAGCCTTACATTTGACGGAAGGCTCTCAGGAAGATTATTCAAATCATACTTTAGGCTTGTGTTGTTATTTATCCAACCCAAAGCGCATTCGGCGTACATGCACGCCACATCATCAGCCGGCATAATCGGAATTTGCAGCTGGGTAAGAGTTTCAACCGTCATTTATAAAGACCTCCTATTTCTTTTTCTTTGTTACAGGCTGTTTAGGCTCCTGCGTATTTTCCTGTATGCGTTCTGACTCATTCTTTGGCACCTTATTGGCCTTCAATCTACGGCGCATATTATGGAATGTTAAACTCACTTTAAAGCCCCCAATCAGCCAATTTTGTGTCTCAGACACGCAACCGCTATTTTCTTATCGTTCGTGGCAAGTTTCCAGTTCTCGGCTTTTCCGAGGTCTGCAAGGGACGGATATTTTTCATCGCCCGCAAGTTTAGCTTCCGTATTCCAGCTAAAGCCCCTCGGGTGAATAACCTGCGCCCAGCGGTTAATAAGATAATCTTCCGCGGCAAGCTTATCGCGGTCTGTCTCTGTCGTAGTCAAACCGTCGGGAGTGCCCGTTTCACGGATAAAGCAGCCACCGCCAAGGAAATATGTGTCATACACTCCGTCAGTAACAGGCATGCCGTCGTCAACCTTGATATTGTAGCCGAGGTATCTCTCCATTTCTACAGAGCTCTGCGACGGGTCAAATATCGGATTGCGCGTAATCATACCGTTTTTTTGTAAGTACGTATATACTGCCGAGTGCATAAATACCATGCCAAGACGGTCGTAATTATCGCCGAGCGCCTGCTTAGTGTCAAGCGTTGCGCCATCAGAAATATTTGCCGCTGCGCCGCTTCCTGCTGAAATATCGTTAATGTGTGCCTTAAGTGCGCCCGAAGTCGGGTCAAGAATCGCCTTAAGAATAGCAAGGTAAATCTTCTGTTCGTGGATATTTCTCCAATCCGCAATAAGATTCGCGATTGCTGCCATAGGGTCCGCTCCGCCCAGTACCTTTGCAAGGTCTGTCGCACCCCAAGCTTTCTGCCAAATCTGCAAGGTTGCGGACCATGACTTTGTTGTAATGCCAGTCGCGTCAAGAGGGGTTTCGCCGAATACGGACGGGTCGCCCTCCAATTCATTCCAAGCGGGGATTTCAATAAATCTGCCGCCCTTAGGTGTTCCGTTGATAAGCTGCGCTACCGTTCCGTCTGCTGTAGCTATACCGCTGTTCACCATTAAGGATTTCTGAACAGTTCTGTCTTCAACATAGCTTGCAAACTTTTCAGGTACAACTATCATGTCTGAAAGTCTTGTAATTGCCATTATTTTTCTTCCTCCTTGAAAATATTTTTAATTTCATTGAATACTTTTTCGATTTTAGGAAATTGAATAGCAAACCAATCTACAATTTGCTCGCATTCCCAAACGCACGAATTAGACAAACCGCTTTCCTCAAAGAACGCATGAATTATCTCATGCCTTAATACTTGAGTCTGATAAGCTTTCAAATCTTTTTTAGCTGTAACATCTTCAGCGCAATCTTTAAGGTCAAATACAACAATATCTTTAACAGTCGAATCGGTATACCCGTCCATTGATTCAAGTTTTTTATCTTCAATCATTGAACTGATAAATATTGTATATGGCGTGCCTAAAACATCAATTTTAGTTATTTCTTTCATTCTAATTTACCCCGGCTTCCATCTTTAACTGTTCGGCAAGCTCAGGGTTTTCCTGCAAGAGTCTCATTTGCTCTGTCAGATTATAGGTGTCCTTACTGAAAGGATTGTTTTGCGTACCACCGCTTTTACCCTTACCGGGAACGCGTCCGGTAGATTTAAAGGCTTTATCTACTTCGACAGCTACCAAAGAATCAACAAGCTTTTTAAGCGCTGAAACATTTTCGGAAATAGCGTCCTCGTCTTCGCCCATAACCAAGTCTACAATTTGTATCGCCGTTTCGTCCCCACTGTCGAGCCCGATTTTCTTAATCTGCTTAAGTGCGAACATTCGATTTTCAGCCGCTTTAACCGCCGCCTCTCTTTCAGCTAAGGCCGTTTCCTTTTCCCGGCGCTCTTCTTCCGCGATTTCTTCTGCTGACAGCTTAGTCTTTTTAAGCTTTTCCAGTTTTTCGCGAAGAGCTTTATTTTCATTACCGAGCTTATTTGTAGCGCGGTCTACCGCTTTTTCAATAAGCTTATCAATATCGTCCTGCTCCGGCTGAGGCTCGGGGTCCGGGTCAGGATTTAGCTCTAAGCCTAATATCCGTACCATTTCGTCAAACTGCTCCTGCGTCAGCTTGCCCTCTTCAAGCTGTTTCTTTAATTCTTCAAGTGTCATTTTAAATAAAACCTCCTTGAGTTCCTACCGTCTATCCCACATTCTGAGTTATAGTGGCAAGCCCACTTATAATATATTTTTTGAGTTGCAATATTCCGTCCCACGCAAGCGAGTTACGAATTATTACCCCACATTGACGCGCTCTTGCCGAGTTGCACGACAACTAAAAACTGTAGAGCGCACGAAAAAAGCACTCTGCATTTGCAAAGTGCTTCATATATTTAATTGTTTATATATCGGACTCATATATTTTTTATCCTCATAGTCATATGTGCCTAAATATTTAGTACCACATGACAATTTTATCATGTATCGGAGTGCGTAATATTTCTTTTAAATTTGAGAGCAGATATTTTTTAGCGTGATGTACATGAGATTTACACCATTCAAATCCAGCAGGCAACGTATAACTGATAATATCCTGTGAGTTAATATCAACTTTAAGTTTTCCACTCTGGACACTATCCTCGGGAAATATTTCGCAACTGATAATATTATTATCAATCTCTATATTTTTTAATCTTACCATAAAACTCCATTGCCTCCTTATTATAGTTGTATTGTTTTGATGCCATAATATGCGCCTCGTCTTGAGTATATCCCTTACACATTAATTTTCGCTCTGTAATCTCATGCTTAATCATAGTTATATCATGTGCTTCTGGAGTTCCATTTATTAAGCGTTTCCAACTTTCTGCCATCATAAAATCAGGCTCAAATCTTTTCGGTTCACCATCACCCAAATCATGCTTATCATAAAATATAAAGTTTTTAATATCCTGTATTTCCTTTTCGGAAAAGCCTGTAGTTTTTGCAATACGAGCTACATCAGTTTTCATATGACGAACACTTTCATAGTAAGCCACTGCATGAGTTTCTGCCTTTTTACCAAGAGGATTTCGCGCTCCGCTAATTGCTCCAGCTTTTATTATATCACTATTTTTATCCTCCGTAAACGGTTTTCCTTCAAAATTTTTACCGGTTAGTTGCACATATTCTTCTTCGCTAACCAGTTTATAGCGCACAAAGCAGCGGCAATTTATATCCTGTGAGGCGATTCCGCTCTGCCCGGGCGCGTCGGTCATATTTCCGTCCGACAATTCAAACTGTTCATCGGCAAGAACAGCCTGACCTTCCATTTGAATATGATTCGCGCCGTGACCCATTTTTGTTATAGTACCTTTTTTACTTTTACGAACTACATTCGGTCGAACTCTGTTATCTTTCATAGTACGCCATATTTTAGCCATACGCATATCCACGCCGGCTTCTTTAAGCTGCGCGTCAAAATCTCTTGCACCTTCATTTAAACCAGCTTCACGTACTCTATGAACTTCCGTACGAGCCACGCGAACAGACTTCTTATAATCTCCATCAAGCACTTTTGAAATACGCTTTGACATTGTATCAACTGTTTCGCCATTTGTAATTCCGATATTGATAGCCTGCTTTAAATTGTATATAACACCTTTGCGATTCTTTTCAAGAACATCATTCAGCATTATTTTATCGATAATCGTATTATCTACGCCGGACTTTACCTGCATAGGCTGTACATAGCTTAACCCTTTAAGCGCTGAACTCACTTCGCCCGAAACACTTGATGCCGCAGCTTCAATCATTCCGTTATAACTGAGATTATACACGGAGCTTATAAGCTGCGTCATTTCGCTTCTTATCTCTGGCGCGACCCGGTCAATATGCTGCTGCACTTCTTCAAGGAATCGCGCCTGTGCTTGTTTTTTAGCCAAAATATCGTATGTAAGCTTTCCGTCTTCCGCAAGGGTAGCGTATTCATAACCGATAAATTGTTTAAGTTCTTTCAAACACTGCTTATACGTGGCTCGGATTTTCTTTTCAGCGCCAAGCTCTCTATGCTCTGCGATACGCCGCACTTGCAGAAGTAATTTATCTAAAGTCATTGATTATTCCTCATCTTCCACAGCAGTGCCTTCTTCCGGCTCTTCAAAATCCTCTTTTATATTTTCTTCAAGAGACGGTATATCGGTCTTCTCGCGCTCTTTAAGCTGCATAAGGTAATCTATATCATCTACAAAGGACAGGGCTTCCGCAAAAGCTATTTCCTCCGGCACTCCGGCACTTATAAGCGTTTGCACCGTCTGCGCTTCCGTAAGCATAGCTATCGGGAAATTACGCGTAAATGACATGACGCACTGTAAAGGGTCAAATGCAATCTTACGCGCGTTAAAGCAAAACGCAAGCAGCTTAAACATATACACGCCTGCGCTCATCATCTTAGCTTGGAACATTCCGCATTTAGTTTCATGGCCCGTCAGTTTGAACTTTAAACTCTCACCGCTTGCCGTACCAAAAGTCTCGTCCGATAAATTCGGAGTTTTACTAAAGCGGTAAATATTGTTTTTAAGTCTTTCAAGATGATGTTCAGTAAAGCTATCATTTACATTATTCTGAAGCTTGTACACGTCCGCGTTACCTGTCGGGTCCATAATCTTTATTGCGCCCGTAATATTGGACTTTTGTATTTCCTCGTCGTTGACCTTAATATTTTTATAAACAGTCTTAGAATTAACTTCTCCTTCTATCTGGTTACTGCAATCAGAAGTACAGCGGTCATACGCGTCTATAAGAGTCATAACCTTCTCGGGGTCGCCCATCATCTCGCTGTTACGTGGAATACCTTGCAGCGGACAACTGCCGTAGAAATGTGGCTCGCGCTTATATTCTGCTAAAGAATCCACCGAAGACCCTTTATAGTATACAACATCATTGCTATCGTAAAACTCAGCGCGCCAAACAGTGTTACCGTTTAAATCCTGATTATAAAAATACCGAACAGCGTATTGCGGCTCGGTAATATCAGTTTTGGCAAGAATAATTGTTTCATGCGCAGGTAAAATCATAACGCGCTCGCAGCCGTCAGGGTCCCTATAAAATAACCTGCCGGCGTAGCCACAAATAGTAGCAAATCTTGTAGCTTCCATATCACGGTCAAACATATTATTGCGCGTTATAAAATCCGTAAGCGCCTTAGTAGCTGCTTCCATTGCTTCTTCATTTCCTGTATCTTCAATACTTTCCTCAGTATTTGCGTAGCTATACGCAATAGGCTTTCCTGCAAAATACCCGGTCGCAAAGTCTACTATTTCGCCGAAAAAGTCATTTGCCAGCTTATTATTTATCGGCGTGCCGGTTTCAGTCTTAAAACGCGGCTCACGATTAAGAATAGGCACTTCAAATTGAAGCATTTCATATCTCTTATAAAGCGAGCGATTATATAACGCATTCGGCTTATGCCTCTGAATGATTTTATGTAACAACTCGTCGCTGATACCGACTTCCTCTATAATATCTATCGCGTCCGAATAGTCTGGATATAATTCAGCTTCTGTTCTTAGTCTTGACGTCTTCATTTTTCTTACCCTTTCTTAAATAATTCGGCAAATGCCTGTCAAAATACAAATTCCCGTTAGGAAGTATTGTAAGACCGCAATTTACGCATACTCTTACCGCATTTATCTTTTTCCATATATGATTACACATCTTATAACCTTTCTGCCGCTGTAGCCACTGCGCCAAGGCGGCATAGCTCTGTTGCATATCTGAGTGCGTCAATTAAATGGTTATCTTTATCAACCGGCTTCGGTAAAGCGTTACCGAGCTTGTCTTCCTGCCAATGATAAGACTGAATTTCATTCTTAAACTCCTGACAGTGTATATCAATTATAATCTCATATTCTTTAAGCCAGCTAATACCGTCGTTAATACTATTCGGCCCTTTCTTAGCCGGTATAACAGTTATACCGCGATTATTAAGTTCAAGTATAGCCTGCGCACCCTGCGGGTCGCCAACAATAAACTCGTCTTTACTTATTCGGTTATTTAGCTCTTCTGCGAGCTCGTCAATAAGCGTATTGGATTTCTTATATTCGTTAAATACAAATATCTGCTTTTGACCTTCGTTAACATGTACCCGAATAAATGCGTTCGGGTCTGTAACTCCGAAGTCAATACCGTTATAAATATTATCAAACGAAGGAATAACGTCCGATAAATCTTCCGTACGCCAATTCTTAAATATAACCTTACCAAGTACACCCCAATTACCGAGCGTATATACATTATAAAAATAAGGGTCGGTTTCATGCTCAAGCGCATATATATCTTCGTCAGTTAAAAATTTATTATCTTTATAAGTAGTTTTCAGAATCAATAAATCATCACTCTTATATAGATTTTTGCTATCGTCCCAATTCCAAAAAAACTCTTGGTATATCCAATGCGTTTGCAATATCGGGTTAAAACTGAATATAATGCGCTTACCTATACCGTCTGGCGTAGCGCCTCTTAAACGCTTTGTAAGCTGCTTATAGGCTTCCCTTGCAGTTTCAGTAGCTTCCTCAATCCATATATCAGTAATAACTCCGTCAATAGGTGTTATAGACTTTAGCTTTTCCGGGTCGTCCAAACCGCCGAAAAGGATTTGACGATTATTACGTTTACAAGTAATAACCATTTCGCTTTTGGACATTTGAAAGACCTCGCTTAAATTAAAATCTATAATCGTTTTTACTATCTGATTATAAACACTCCGCTTTATTGTATTAGCCACGTTTCTTACAATTAAATAATTATGACCCTTTAAAACGTCCATAACTACTCGCTGCGCCAAGAAAAACGACTTACCGCTTGAAGAGCCGCCGAAAAATATTTGCGTCCGTGTCGTATCGTTCAAGTATGGGATATACGCGTCATTTACATATATGTTCATTCTCTTTCACTCGCCGGAAGAATATTAAACACAAAATCCTCCGCTCCGCTATGCTCAATTTGCTGTTTATATTTGCCTTTAAGCTCAAAATACAGCTTTATAGCCTGTGTATCGCCGCAGATACAACGACGTATAAGCGCTTTCCATACAGTGCTGAGCTCTGCGTCAGTATACGAATCTATTAACGAATCAACATATTTTATAAAATCCGGGTCTTTGAGCCACCTGTATAAAGTTGTACGCGGAACGCCAACTTGTTCTATTATTTCTGTTTTATTAGCCTTTATGTCAGGATTGGCAAGCATTTCAGCGACTTCGCGCTGTTTTTTGCTCAAACCTGTACTTGTTCCACTTCGTTTCAATGCTTACCACCTCTCAATCACAATAAAAGAACGGTCACAATTTCTATGACCGTTCAAAACTAAGGAGGCATCCATGCCTATGTAAAAAGCTACTCTTTTATCTTTTTACATTTTATATAATACCATAAGAATAGTGGTACTTTACGCGGCTAAACTTTCAATAGCACGTTTCAGCCGGCGCTGTACCCAACGATAGGCATAATGTAAATTAACTGCGATTTCTTCTATTTTCATGCCGTTAAGATACCTCATCTCCAATATTAGTTTATCCGTTTTATCTAACCCGCTACTTTTTATAAATTCTGAAATTTCTTTTTGAATGTTCTTCAATTCAGCAATTTCCTCGCTTATTTCATTTTGCAGGTCAATAATACTACAAACTGCGTCCTCAACTTTCTTTGAGGGCAAAGAAGAAAAAGCTGCAACCGGTTTTAACGCAAGAGTTATAGATTCCGCATGTTGCTTCCATTCCTCAATCCGGTGTTGCTTCGCCGCAATTCGCGCGTCAAGCCTATATCCTCTGTTTAAAAATTCTTTTACTTCTTCTACGGTCATTTTATCGACACCTCCTTAATTTTTGCCTTCAACGCCTCAAGTAGAGCGTTCTGCCTCTGTTCCTTAGGTGCAAGAATAGCGTCAAGAACCCTATAGTCATATGTACCTTTCATTAAAATATGAAATATTAAAACGGTTTCCTTTTGCCCGGGTCTATGCAGACGTTTATTAGCCTGCTGATAAAGTTCAAGGCTTGTAGGAAGCCCGTACCATATAGCGATATGCCCTCCTGCTTGTAGATTCAAGCCGTGACCAGCGCTTGCCGGGTGTGCCAATAAAATTGGTATTTCGCCATTGTTCCAACGCTCAACCGCTGAATCCTCCTTAATATCAACTGCGTCAGTATAACGCTCGATAATTCTATCCCGTTCATGACGAAAAGCGTAAAATACTAAAACCGGCTGCCCGTTAGCTTCTTCTATAAGCTGGTCTAAAGCTTCGAGTTTATCCTCGTGCAAATATTTAACATTTCCGTTTTCATCATACGCAGCTCCGCCTGCCGCCTGTAAAAGCTTATTTGTAAGTACCGCCGCGGTCGGCGCGTCAATATCGCCGTCCACAAACGGTAACAGAGTATCTCGCTCAAGGGTCTTATAAAGTTTCATAGCTTTATCGGACATTTCAGCTTCTCGCCGCCGGAATATCCTTTCAGGAAGCCGTAAATAATCTGTCGCTTTCATACTTATACATAAACCGTTTAACTTGGCGTAAATCAATTCTTCTGCGCCCGGTTTCGGTTTCCACGAAAAAATTGTTGCCGCATTCCGCTTGTCCGGTATAAAGTATGTATCTCTATAGCCCGTAAGCGTTCTACCAAGCGCCTTACCTTCGTCAAGTAAATACATCTCCGGCCACAAGTCCAAAAATCCGTTTGGGGACGGCGTACCGGTTAAACCCACAATACGCTTTATGTATTTTCGTACTTTTTTTAAGGCTCTAAATCTTTGAGCCTTGCTGGATTTAAAACTTGACAGCTCATCTATAATAACCATATCAAACGGCCATTTTGATTTATAATAATCTACAAGCCATACGATATTTTCACGATTTATAATATAAATATCTGCGTCTTGCTCTAAAGCCGCTACTCGCGATTGCTTAGAGCCGATAACCAAAGACGCGGTTAGATATTGTAAGTGGTCCCATTTTTTTATTTCCGGCAGCCATGTTTCTTTTGCCGGTTTCAGCGGAGCAATTACAAGGACTTTCCTAACTGCAAAATAATCATTTAATAATTTATCCGCGGCCGTAAGACTTACTACAGTTTTACCCATGCCCATATCTAATAATAAGCCTGCTTCGGGGTTATCCAAAATAAATTGTTCCGCATATTCCTGATAAAAATAAGGTCTATACTCCATGTAACCTCTCTTTCAAGTCGTCCATATCGGATATACGCCATACAGTACAGCCGAGCCCTTCGAGTGTAGCGATAACCTTTTTCTGCCGTACACTCAACCCGTCACTCAGCCCCGGGCGCTTGACTTCTATAAAAATTATTCTCCCTCCCGGCAGTATAGCAATTCTGTCAGGCACTCCCGGAGCGCCCGGCGATACCCATTTATACGCTTTTCCGCCAAGAGTCTTTATATAATCACATATTTTTCTTTCAAGTGCGCTTTCGTACATAAATCCTCCTTTTAGGTAGTCGAGTAGCGCGCGCAGCGAATTTTCTTACGCGCATATATGCAAACGCAGGCAGGCACGTTTTTCCGCTTTCAATGTTAACCTAAAAAATTTTTTCTTTTTAGTATTTATGAACTACCTTTGCTGCGATAGCTAATAAAGCCTTATGCCATAATACTTTCAAAAGGTAGCGCGTTTGGTAGTTCGTTGCCTAAACTCAGCTACCGAACTACCAAAATCACTAAACTCCCTTACATTTTGAAAAAAGTGTTCTCTTTTCTCGACTACCTTTGCTACACTTCTCTTATAAATCCGCGTTGTCTCCCGTAAAGCTCTCCGCAATTTACCGAAGTAGAAATACGCCAGCCGGGAATCATACGCAGCAAGCCTATAATTTCACGGGCTTGCGCCTGTCCGTAACTCTTAGGGTCACCTTTGTAATGCTCCTGCCATATTTCAAGCGCACATACCTTAGTACGCTTAATCGTGCCCTCTTGCTTATCGCCGAATCCGCCTCCCCAAAACATAAGTCTGCGGTCAAGGTCCCAAGAGTCCCAATCCTCCGGAAGTAAAACATTTAAAAAGTTTTCCAAAGGCCCCAGCTTACCGTTGACCTCTGTATGGTTGGCTTGTACTTGACGAGCAAGTTCTTCAACTTCGCTATCAAGATACCAAGCTTCACCGGCTTCGTAATAAGTAACAACCTCAGCCCATATTTGGTCTACGATAGTTGATGTTAATTTTTCACCGAGCACCTTACCCGCATTTGTAACAACTACCGGCCAAAAGCGTCGAGCTCCTGTAGGGTCTCTCAAAAATTCCTCGTCATTAGTAGTTCCGAAAAAAGCACATTGCCTCGGGTGGCATTGTGTTCGGCGAGCATATGCCGCACGGTAGTTATCTTCTTGCTTTGAAACAAATTGTTTTATCTGCTCAATTTCAGCTTTTCTGGTAGCTGCCATTTCGCTGAGCTCAATTATCCAATTACCTTGAAGCTGCTCATAAGCCTCTTTGCCCGTCATTGTAAAAAGTGAATCTGAAAACCATTCTTTGCCGAGCTTTTTTAAGGTTGTAGATTTACGGCAGCCTTGCGGACCTACAAGAACAAGCATATGGTCATGTTTACACCCGGGCGATAAAATTCTCGCTACGGCTCCAATTAAAGCCTTACGGGTAACATTTCTCGTATATCTGGAATCTTCTGCGCCGAGGTAGTCTATAAATAATGTTTCAGCACGTTTTTCTCCGTCCCAAACAAGCAAGCGCAGATATTCCCGCACCGGATGCCGCGATATGTCCGCGAGCGCGAGGTCTATGCCTTCACGGGTTTTCGGCATACTGTCAATCTTATAGTCCTTTTCTAAAATGTTATGTACGCCGGCGTCGTCAGTATCGTCCCATGAGCGAGGTTTCCCTTCAAGTTTGCGCCACGGCAAGTCGCCGCATACCATAGGGCGCTCCATAAATTCATCAAAGTAGAATGTTCCTTTAAAACGCGGGTCATTTCTTACTATAATGCGGATATTTTCAACCGTAGTCGCTGCATTGCCGGTTTTAGAGTTAACCTCAAGTTGCGATACCCAATTCATATCAAGGTCTTCCTCATTGTCACCGAATAGCTGAACAATATAATCAAGCTGCTTGCTTTGCAGTTCTTTCATAACCTCAGGACGATTTGCTTCAATCCACTTACACATATTTTTATATGAAGGCAGATTTGTTGCCGCAGTATTCGCCGGCTTGTCCTCGTCGTCCTTGCCAAAAAGGTGTATGCGTATAAGGTCAAAAGCATTACACAATTTGCCGCAAATAGGGTCTGTGCTGTGGTGGCTATACGCAAACTTACCGTCGTCATAGACAACAAGTCCGCCGGAAGTAGAGCCGCCCGTATAAGTGTAACGGCCGCCATCACCCTTTTTATATGTATTAGATAAAAAAGTATCGATTGCGTCTTCTATAGAGTATATTCGGCAAAACGCGCCAACGATTCCATCTTTAGCCGTAGGGTCTCCTTGCTTTTCGGCAAGACGCCGCATAGTTCCAGTTTTTCTGCTTGATACCGGCCACTGAGTAGGGTCTTGCCAATCAGCATAGCGCTTAAGCTGTTCGTCAGCGTCAAGCCATGGGCCGTCTTGCACCTCGTACCTAAATTCTGCGTCAGCCGAAGCACTCGCCCAGTACATAAGTCTATGTGGCTCATAAGTGGTATCGTCACACATATCAATACCAATATCACCCGCGATTCTGCGGGCAATAGCTTCATACTCTTCCGGTGATACAGGTCTTGACAGCGGTATAACAAGTCTAAGCCTTGGCGCCTTCGGCGTATGGCTATGCGTACTATAGAGAACAGCAGCGCAGCCGAGAATTAGTGTAACCGTAGGCCATGGGTCTTCACCTGCGGCAATGGAATCCATATCAAGCGTAATAAGTCGGCGCTGTGTAACGGCGCCAATTTTACGGCGACCGCCTTTCAGTGTGCCGCCGACAAAGCCGCCGACGTCTTTTGCGCTATCGCGCTCGTCCTTAGGCATACGCGCGTACTCTGCTTGCGTTTCCTGCGTGCGAGTTACGCGTCCGAGTTTATCGACAAACTCGGACCATAACATTTCTTTGTTCTTCCAATTTGTTGAACGACGCGAATTACCCGTTGCGATAGTAATCATACCGTCATACTTCAAAATGCTCACCTCCCGCTGCTTCCAAAAGCTCCGACACCTCTTTCAGCGGACTCTTCATAAGTGAACTCAGGAATTACAACCGGCATAATTATAAGCTGCCCTATGCGGTCGCCTTTCTTAATCTCATAAGCACGGTTTCCGAGATTTGATATAATAGCATGAACTTCGCCGCGGTAGCCGGAATCTATGGGTGGCAGTTCACAAACAATACCCTCTGCGCTTAAACTACTGCGCGGAAATATGTAGCCAGCCATACCGTCAGGCAGTATTAAGCCAAAGCCCAAAGGCAACTTACATATTTGACCGGGTATTATAATTTGGTCTTTAGGCGCAAACACATCAGCGCCGGCATCATTGTCATGTGCCCTTACAGGCGCATGACCGTTAAAGTTAATCAATTTTATTTTCATATCCGCTAAAACCTCCTGCAAGCAGCGGAAAATCCGCTTTTATAATTTCGTCCGGCGTCGCGCCCGCTGAAATAGGTTTTCCGCAAGACATTTTGCCTTCCTTGCAGCCGCCGGTCATACAAAAACAACCGCCTGAAAAAAGCTCGGGTGAGAGCTCATAAAGCTCTTTCCAGATTTTCAGCATAACGTATCGGGTTTCAGCAGTATTTCGCCGACAAATGCGCTGGCCTATCATGTGTTTCCACTGATACGGCGTAGCGCTTATAATCAAAATATTTCTAAGTCCCTGCGGCGTTACATAGCCGGCGGAATCGTTATCTGCGCTGGCAAGCTGTTTATATCTTTCCATTGCTTCCTCACAACTTAATATGTAGGAATCTTTTAACGAGCTATTTAATAACTCATAGGGAACAACAAAATCGGCCTCGTCAGAATAATCGCTATATTGCAGCGACGCTGACATAAATTTAACCTCGTTCTGGTGTCGGGTTATCTGCGCCAAAAATCTCCTTGACGCACCGACTACCGCAACATTTATAACCGCAAATTTCTGTAATGTCGGGTGCGGTAAATTGGCTAAATTTGCTACAGTCTGCGCCGTATGCTCTTTTTCGTATAAATCCATAAATCCGCGCATACATTTAACCGTATGCCCGCGCTGCGTTAATCGCGCTGCGCAAACCATCATATTTTCGGCTTCTGCAATGGCCGTAGGGTTAAGAACGCATGTTTCAATTCTGTTCATCTTTAAACCTCCGTTCTTCTTCTATCATTGCTCTAAGTATGAGCAAATAATTAATACTGTCTGTAATTTTTTCTGTCCAGCGTTCAACGCTGTATTCTCTGCCGTCAACGCACATATCTGAAATAGATACAAGGTGCTTTGATAACATACCAAGCAACGCCTCTTTCTGCGTTCCCTCTATAATTGTTGCGGCTTTTTTAAAGGCTGCTAAACGGTCGGCAGAAGTTTCCGCTATAGCGTTAGGCGTATATTCAAGTCCTTTCTGGCAGAGTATATTTTTACAAGTCAAAAGCTGTTCCTCAATTACTTTATTAAAAATATCTGTTTTCATAGAGTTTAGTCCTTTCTATAGTATTCGCACTCATACGCGTCTGCCCTTAATGGTAAGCCCTTAGCCCACTCAATAGGCGCTGACATTATTTGATTTATTTCTTCGGCAGAACTTACTCCTATAGGCACTTCGCAAATAACTTCATCATGCACATGAAACACAACGGGAAATCCTGCACGCTCTAATCTGTCAATTGCGACAGCAAGGCAATCTCTGGCAGTAGCCTGAACGATATTCTCAACAAGCTTCGGGCCGTAAGATTCTATTCTGCCCCAGCCGCCCGAGCTTTGAATCGTGCCTTCATATGTAATATTGTCGCCTTCATCAATACGAGGTTTTACATAACTCAATTCGCGTCCATTAGGTAGTCTCAATTTAAGTAAAGGCCCCTGTTTATAAAAACCCATACCAAACGGAAGCCTAGCCGGCGCTTTTGTCTGAATCGTCTTTCTTGCTGCCGAGTCTGCGTCCCACCATAATTTTGTAATAGCCTTATTCGCCGAGCGCCAACTATTTACAATAGGCTTAAGTTCTTCTTCCGCGAGGCCCATATCAAGCGCACCCATAGCCTTCATAGCGCCTACGCTTCCGCCATAACCGAGCGCCAGCTCGGCAATTTTTCCTTTTTGCCTCATAGGGTCGCCCTTTTTAACTGAACCCGGCGGTAAATGAAACATCTGCTCCGCAGAAGCCTCATAAATTTTTCCGTGTGTATTGAAAACGTCCATGCGCCATTCTTCATTGGCGAGCCACGCAAGTACGCGCGCTTCAATCGCTGAAAAGTCGGCGACAATAAATCGGCAGCCTTTCTTCGGTACAAATGCCGTGCGTATAAGCTGCGATAAAGTTCCTGAAATATCGTCAAAAAGCAGTTCAAGAGTTTCTAAATCGCCTTTAGCAACAAGCTGCCGTGCAGTGTCAAGGTCGCGGTCAGGCATTTTATTCTGAGGCAAATTCTGCATTTGCACTAACCGACCGGCCCAGCGGCCTGTTCTTGACGCGCCGTAAAACTGAGTTAAGCCCCGGATTCTTCCGTCGGCGCAGGCTGTCCTTAACATAGCATTATATTTTTCAGTAGAAGTCTTTGAAAGACCTGCCCGTATATCCAGCATAGCGTCAACCTTTTTATTATCTGCTTCTGCTCGTACGCCAGCAATACTTTTTTTATTAAGGCTCTCAACCTCAATACCCGCTGTATCTTCAATCCAGCCTTTAAGCTGCGCCGTGCTTTTAGGGTTATCAAGTCCAGTAAGTTCTTTTGCTTGTTCAAATAAACGGCCTTTTATAATACCGTCAATCTCAATAGCTTTTTCTGCAAAATTGAGGTCCACTCCGACACCGCGGTCATTGATATGCTGGTCGTGAATCCAAAGCGGCTGCTCATTCTCAAATATTGGAAAACGAGATAGCTTTTTGCGAATAGCGCGTTCTGCCTCAACGTCTTGCCGGTTATATTCAATGTAAAGATTCCAGCGGTCGGGGTCATGCTCCGGCAAGTTTCTTGTTCTTCCTCCATTGATTTTTGTGGCCTTGCACGGAATAGAGAAATATCGTATAAGCGCTTTGCCTGTTTTCGATTTTTGCTTGTCCTCAGGTAAACCAATAACTTCGCCAACGGCTTCTAAGCTGCCGGGTAGACCAAGCTCACGAGCCATAACCGCAGTACAGCTCCACTGTTCAGGCGGTGTAACACGCCCAAAATAAACCGATAGACAAGTTCTTTCAAAAGACGCATTAAATGCTGTCTTAAGAATTTTGGAGTCATATAAAGCATTCTGGAGCTCCGGAGGCAGTTTCTGACCCGTAGTAAGGTCTATAACCTCAACGGGCCCATCGTCCCACGCATAACCAAAGAGCAGAATCTCAAAATCATCACTCTGAGCATAAGCATAAACACCAGATTTTTGCAGAGATACAGAGCTGTAAGTTTCAATATCAATCGCAAGTGTTTTCATTTTTTACGCCCCCTTTTTTAGTAACTCAAAAGCTGCCGCGCAGACCAAAAAAGGTAGCTTGAAGCTTCGCCCACATGGGTAAATAACAATCTGGAGCAGCTTTTGAATACTTTGCAAATTAGTCAAGAAGGCCGTCGTCTGTATCGTCTTCCCAGTCGTCGTCCCAATCAGCGTCGGTAACAACACCACCGCCCAAAGGCTCGCCGTCATAGAGCTTCATAACTCCATTAAGACCGGCAGAAATACCCTTATTTCCCTGCGTATCATATACATAGAAGTTAATAATTGCACGTCCGTAGCAGCCAGAATAAAGTTCCTGAGGGTCAGTCAGCGGGGTCTTATCCGCATTTACGATAACAGGCTTATTGTTAGAGCTTACGGTAATAACGTAGCAGCCCTTACATTCTTCGCCAAACTCACCGCCGTTAGGGCGCTCGCCGTCGCCGTCATGAAGAGTATTCTTAAGATTTGTCGGCAGCTTTTTGCCGCTGTTGCTTGCTATAAACTTTGACTTTGCTTCGTCCATAGCAGCCTTGATTTTTTGAATTGTAGCCTTATCCGATTTCGGTATAAGCAGCGTTACGCTGTACTTAGGCATAGCGCCTTCCTGCGCCGCGCGAGGTGTAAAAAGATTGCAGTATGAAAAACGTACTTTTCCTGTTGTAATTTGTGTTGACATAATTTTATTCTCCTTTATAAATTATTTTTAGTTTAAAATATCTTTAAGCAAAGACCCGAGGTCAAATTCTGAATCATCTGAAGACATCACATGAGTAAGTAACTTCTTCAGGCCAGAATACTTTGAGCCTTTAGAAAAGAGGTCGTCGCTCATAGCCATATCCTCCTGAGTAGGTACCTGCGTAATTTTACTCTGTCTGTCTTCATCGACCATGCAAATACCGATAAACTCCAGTACCTTTTTAGTATGGTCTATATTGTCGTATGTACCAAGCTGAATAATGCTTGTATCGGTTTCGGCTATAAGCCTCGCACCCTCATGAATCTTCTCAATATAACACTGCTTTACATAATCGCTATTAACGAGCCTGAGTTCGTCCTGTGACATAATATACATAAGTTTGTCCTCCTTTTTTATTCAAATGCAATGCGTTCAACGCTTGCAATTTTGCCGTTTAACGGCATATAAACATTTGCGCTGCCGAATAGTTTAACTGTTTCATTAAGACTGCGGGTATCTACTATAAATTCAACAACGTCATTATTGTAACTGTAGCGGTGCGTGCCGTCTGTATCACAGTCGGCTTTTTGGTCGCATAATACAGCATAGAACACATTACCCGTGTCAGTTGTGATTTTATACTTTGTTCCTATTCCCGTACCATAGTACGAACCCAGAGCAACCATATAATAATCATCTGTAATACCTAAATCCCGCTCACCGTTGCAACGCATAAATCCGTTATCATCAGCCCAGCCCCATTGCTGTATATATTTGTACTGCGGGCTTGCTGTATTTGTTATACAGCGGTAGTCCATATACGTTTTAAAAGAGCTGTTAATATCGGGTACGCCATACGGCGTATATATAGCGGTCATTGCTGCGGCAGGAATAGCAAACAATGCCGATAATAAAATTGTTATTGCCGATAGTAATAATTTTTTCAAAATTTAGTCCTCCTGTTCATCAAAGGCTTTAAGCACCTCTTCGTCCGGCTTATATTCCGGCTTCTTGCTGCTCGCTGGCGCAAGAGTCGGCTTGCCTTTTGGTTTAGTAATTAAGTCTCCAAGCACTTCGGCAACGGCCTTCTTTCCAAAGTCTGATTCCATTTGCGTCAATGTTATCAGCTTTCTATCATAGAGAAGCGCTTCACCATATCCAGCGGCTTTCATAGCTGCAACTACTTTTTCTTCATCTACGAGCTTGCGGTTACTGCGTCCTTCAATCAGCTTCCAACCTGCTACAGGCGTGCCGTCCATAAGGTTAGTGAAAACAAGATTTTCAAGGTCGCCGAGCCAAGCTTTTATATCTGCCGCCTTTTCAAGAATTTTGCCGGCTTCCTCCGGAGATATAAGCAATGGGTCAGGTGCTTCATCAAAAAGCTTTAGATTATGCTCTGCACGAGCTCGGCATTGCTCTTTCGCGCGGCAGAATTTGCAAGTCTCTTCTGACGGCGCAAATTCACCCTCACCTTTATAAGCAAGCTTCGCTCTCGGCTTAACATATTTATTAGCCCATTCAAGCAAGTCTTTTACTGAGATTTCATCTGAACTTTGAACTCCTGAAAGGCGTGGCTGAAAAATAGTCATACGTACAGTATCAATATCAAATAGCGTACTATACTTTGCCAATGCGCCAAGTGCGTATAGTCTCATTTGCGGATTTCCCGCGGCCTCAACTCTTACGCCTTTACCATATTTGAGGTCTACAATTTCAAGAATATTATCAGCGACAATAATACAGTCGCCCGTTCCAAAGCCAGACTTGACCCATTTTGAAAAATCAACCTTTACCTCAAGCTCGACAAAAGCGTCTTCGCAAGTTTCGTGAGCCTGCTTATATTTTTCAAGAACAAGTTTTCCGTAATCATTAGCGCACTCCTGCATTTCCGCGTTATAATATGCACCTTTTGCTAAATCGTCCCGCTGATTCTCATACTCGGCCTCAGTGATTTCACCCAGCCAATAACGAGCGGTAAGCTCCGACAATTCATGCGCCGCAGTGCCTTCTTCGGCGTATGCGCTTGTTGTTCTCGGAAATTGTTCTTCAAGCTTAGCGCTCGGAGTACATTCAAGCCAACGATGTGAGCCGCTTGCTGAAAGTAATGCGTGTTTAGGCATTCGCATTCACCAACTCTCTCATAAGGGCCGGATAATCTTCTGTACGCTTATCAAAGTCAGACAGCTTTTTACAGCCAAACTTTTTAAAGATTTCCACCAAAGTGTCCTGCTTGCCGGCTTTTGATAATTTAAGAGCGACAGCTCTAATATCTGTTTTTGTAATATGCGCCGCTTCTGTTTCCTCTGACTGAACAGCCTGCGCTGTACTTTCTTCTTTAGGCGGTGGGGCAGTAGGAAGCTCAGTCTGAACTGTAGCGCCGCCGTCCGTAATAAGAGCTTTTATTTTTTCAAGATTTTCAGTTGTTAATTCCATTTTTATTGTGATTTCCATTTTTAGTAGCCTCCTTATTTTTCTTCCAAGCCTCATAGGCTTGTACATTTTCATTTTTACTATAAAATTCTTTAACCGCTGTGCACAAGCAGTCGAGCATTAAATTTTCTCTTGCAAGAGCCGTTTCGGCAAGTTCTTGACGCATATTTGTCTTTTAGGACAAATCTTTCGCAAAAAAAATTTCATTCATTGTAGGCGGGTCTAAGTCAAGAAGGTCCTTACAAACCTGTACTTCCGGTACCGTAAACGCAGATTCTCCGTTAATTTTGCGGTAAGCCTTACGAATATTCCAGCTTTGCGCGTCCGCAAAATCTCTGGTCGTAATGCCTTTTAAAATCATGTGCGCTTGGAGTAAACGAGTGTTCAGCATACAGCATGTCGTCTCCTTTCTTTATATTTTCAGTCTTTTATACGATATACCGTGTTTTGTCCCAAAGGACAATTATGATTATACCGCGTTATTTTTGATTTGTAAATAGTTTTTGAAATTTTTTTTATTTTTTTTATATAAAACTGTTCCCTCTACGTCAAATGCGTGTTATAATATGTCATAAGAGGTGATTTTAATGACAACAGGCGACAGAATACATTTTTTAAGAAATAACTTACAGCTAACCCTTCAAGAGCTCGGCGATAAAGTTGGCGTCGGCGCCAGCACTGTCCGAAAGTGGGAGACGGGCCTTATACAATCTATACGCACCGATAAAATACAGAAACTCGCAGCCGCGCTTAATACTTCAGTCGATTATCTTATGGGCTGGACGGATAACAGTGTCAATATTGGCTCTGTAGGTACTAATAACGGAGTTATCGGTCAAAATTCGGGTGAGCTTCACGTTTCAGAAGAATACTCTAAAGAAGAGGTAGAGCTTATTCGAGTTTATAACGCTCTCAGCGTTAAAGACCGCAGCAAATTATTAAATTTTGCGTGGTCTTTAGAGGATAACGCAAATTGAACGCGTGGAGTAGGGCAGATATTGTAATAGCATATGCGCTATACTGTATTACGCCTCTTAATCAAATCAAACCGACTAACAAAGTTATTCAGCAGGTTGCAAAAATCATTCCGCACTCTGTGTCGTCAATCGTTATGCGAATGTTAAACTTTAAGCATATTGACCCCAAAGCAGGTGAGGGCTTAGGTCATGTCGCTAAAAAAGATATTCTTGTATATGAAGAATTTAAGCACGACTGGGGCGCGTTAAGTATAGAAGCTGAAACTTTAACCGGCCTTGCTCTCTTTGATTCTACGCCGTTGCACGGAGCTAAGCCATTATCTTCTTTAACAGACCACAAACGAGTATCAAGAGAGCGTCACTTCTTTAAGAAAGCTGTTCTTTCGGCCTATAATGATACTTGCTATATATCTGGCTGTACGCTGCCGCAAATGCTAATTGCAAGTCATATAAAACCCTATTCAGAATGTCGCAGCGAAGAAGACAGGGTAAGTCCCGATAATGGTATATGCCTTAATACTTTTTACGATAAGGCTTTTGATTCTGGACTTATTACCATTACGCCTTCTATGACTGTGTATGTATCTCCGCTTGTAACACACCGTCAGAACGACGATTTTACTCATAAATGGCTCTTAAACCTTGATGGCAGTGTTTTATTACCCCCCTCCCCGATTTTCGCCTCGTAGGGCCTTTCTGGAGTACCATAATGATATAATTTTCAAAAGGTAGGTGGACCACCAAATGAATGCTGTAATTTACGCCCGGTATTCAGCCGGACCGCGACAGACCGAACAAAGTATTGAAGGACAACTGCGAGTCTGCTCTGATTTTTGTAAACAGCGCGGACTTACCGTTGTGGGTACTTACTGCGACCGTCATATTTCAGGAAAAACAGACCAAAGACCAGAGTTCCAAAAACTTATTGCTGACGCTAAGAAAAAGAAATTTGAAGCCGTTGTTGTTTATAAAACTGACCGTTTCGCTCGTAATAAATACGATAGCGCTATATATAAGCGGGAACTTAAGCAAAACGGAATCCAAATCTTTTACGCAGCGGAAGCTATTCCTGACGGCCCTGAAGGCATTATCCTTGAGAGCCTTATGGAAGGTCTTGCCGAATATGACTCTGCGGAACTCGCACAAAAAATTCAGCGTGGTATGACGGAGAGTGCTATGAAGTGCAAAAGCACAGGTGGTACCCGCGTTCTCGGCTATTATACCGACCAAGACAAACATTTTCAAATTGACCCGGAAGGCGCGCAGATAGTACAAATCATTTTTGATATGTATATTAAGGGCGAGCCTAATACAGCTATTGCCGATTTTCTGAACTCACATGGATTCCGTACTATACAAGGTCGTGACTTTAACAAAAATATTATAACCCGTATCATTCAAAACCGTAAGTACATAGGCGAATACCGATATGGAGATATTGTTATAGAAGGCGGCATGCCAGCTATAATAACTCCCGAGGTCTTTTGTTTAGCCCAAGCTGAAACAGAACGTCGACGCACTCGTAAAAAGCCGATGTCTCCAAAAGCTGAATATCTTTTGTCAAGCCGGCTGTTTTGCGGTCATTGCAAAAAGCCTATGCAAGGTATCAGCGGAACAGGCCAGAACGGCAATAAATGGTATTACTACTATTGCTCAAACCGACGCACTCGTATTAAAACTTGTGATAAGAAACAGGTTCCACGCGATAAACTTGAAAAACTCGTTGTAGATATGACTGTCAACTACATTCTTAAAGAAGAAGTGCTATCCGACCTTTCAAAGAAAATCTACGCGGCACAAGAGCGCCAAAATGATACCGACGAGCAAATCGCTTTTTACGAAAAGAAGCTAAATGACAACAAAAAGGCGGTCACAAATATTCTAAAAGCGATAGAGTCTGGCGTTAATACGCAAACCCTACCTGAAAGGCTACAACAACTTGAAAACGAGCAAACTGTTATTCAAGGCGAACTTGCGTACCTTAAAAATCACAGAACGGCTTTTGACGAAGACCAGATTCTCTTTATGCTAATGCAATACCTTGAGCCGTTTGAAGGAGAGAGTAGGCAAGAATATTATAAACGAATTATCACTTGCTTTGTAGCAGAAGTTTATTTGTATAATGACAGACTGCTTATATACTTTAATATCAGCAGTGCAAATGGCTCGTTACAAGCCGAAGACTTAAATAAAATAGAAGCTGGTCAAACACTTTCCGTGTTCGACCAGCGATTGAATTGGTGGACCATCTAGGACTCGAACCTAGGACCGTCCGGTTATGAGCCGGATGCTCTAACCAACTGAGCTAATGGTCCATAATATTAAATAGATTAAACAGCCTTTACAAGAAAGGCTGTTTAAAATGTTGGTGACCCGTGCGGGAATCGAACCCGCGTTACCGCCGTGAAAGGGCGGTGTCTTAACCGCTTGACCAACGGGCCATAAGTTCCGGCAACTTTCTACTTTCCCAGGCAGTCACCCACCAAGTATCATCGACGTTAAGGAGCTTAACTTCTGTGTTCGGCATGGGAACAGGTGGTTCCTCCTTGCTATCGTCACCGGATCTTCTCTTTTGAGGTCATACCCTCAAAACTAAACAACATAACTTCACAATGCGTTTTCTCTAATTTCTTATCTTTCTCGTTCCTAACCTTTGATGTAGCGATACATCTGTATTTACTTTTCTTTGCGGTTTCTCAAGCTTACGCTTGTATATACTTCGCATTGCCTTTGGCAACCGCTCGCTCCACACAATTCTTTGAATTGTATCTGCTCACTTGCTTCCGTATATTTCCGCATTTACTTTGTAAATGCTTGGTCAAGCCCTCGGACTATTAGTACCGGTCAGCTGCATACATTACTGCACTTCCACCTCCGGCCTATCAACCATGTAGTCTTCATGGGTCCTTACTAGCCTACGCTATGGGAAATCTTATCTCGAAGGGGGCTTCACGCTTAGATGCCTTCAGCGTTTATCCCGTCCGTACTTAGCTACCCTGCTATGCCCTTGGCAGAACAACAGGTGCACCAGCGGTACGTCCAACCCGGTCCTCTCGTACTAAGGTCAGCTCTCCTCAAATTTCCTACGCCCGTGATAGATAGGGACCGAACTGTCTCGCGACGTTCTGAACCCAGCTCGCGTACCGCTTTAATGGGCGAACAGCCCAACCCTTGGAACCGACTTCAGCTCCAGGATGCGATGAGCCGACATCGAGGTGCCAAACCTCCCCGTCGATGTGGACTCTTGGGGGAGATCAGCCTGTTATCCCCAGGGTAGCTTTTATCCGTTGAGCGACGGCAATTCCACTCTCATACCGCCGGATCACTAACTCCAACTTTCGTTACTGCTCGACTTGTCGGTCTCGCAGTTAGGCTGGTTTATGCGTTTGCACTCGTTGCACGATTTCCGTCCGTGCTGAACCAACCTTTGAACGCCTCCGTTACCTTTTAGGAGGCGACCGCCCCAGTCAAACTGTCCACCTGACAGTGTCCCCCACCCGGATTCACGGGTGCAGGTTAGAACCTTCATATTACAAGAGTGGTATCCCAACATCGACTCCCTAACACCTGGCGGCATTAGTTCTCTGTCTCCCACCTATCCTGTACATGTAATACAAAAATTCAATATCAAGTTACAGTAAAGCTCCATGGGGTCTTTCCGTCTTATCACGGGTAACTGGCATCTTTACCAGTACTTCAATTTCGCCGGGTATGTTGTTGAGACAGCTCTCAAGTCGTTACGCCATTCGTGCGGGTCAGAACTTACCTGACAAGGAATTTCGCTACCTTAGGACCGTTATAGTTACGGCCGCCGTTTACTGGGGCTTAAGTTCAGTGCTTCGATTGCTCTAACACTTCCCCTTAACCTTCCAGCACCGGGCAGGCGTCAGCCCATATACATCATCTTTCGATTTAGCATAGACCTGTGTTTTTGCTAAACAGTCGCTTGAGACTATTCTCTGCGGCCTACTCGCGTAGGCTCCCCTTATCCCGAAGTTACGGGGTCATTTTGCCGAGTTCCTTAACAACACTTCTCCCGCTGGTCTTAGGATTCTCTCCTCATCTACCTGTGTCGGTTTGCGGTACGGGCACCTTATCAATACATACAGCTTTTCTCGCCAGTGTACAATCACCTACTTCGCTACTATTTTTCGCTCCCTTACGCCCCACTCAACCAACGGTGGGGTTAGGCTATGTTCCTGTGTCCCTGTATTTAACGACTTCGGTGGCTACGGAATCTTTACCGTATGTGCATCGACTACGCCTCTCGGCCTCGCCTTAGCTCCCGGCTTACCTTGAGCGGACGAACCTTCCTCAAGAAACCTTAGATTTTCGACCATTATGATTCTCACATAATTCTCGCTACTCATTCCGGCATTCTCACTTGTGATATCTCCACTACTCCTTTCGGTGTAGCTTCGCAGACTTACACAACGCTCATCTACCCCTCGCACACAAAGTGTGCAAAGCCTAAGCTTCGGTATGAATTTTAGCCCCGTTACATTTTCGGCGCACAATCACTCGACTAGTGAGCTATTACGCACTCTTTAAATGAGTGGCTGCTTCTAAGCCAACGTCCTAGTTGTCTACGCAACTGCACATCCTTTTCCACTTAAATTCATTTAGGGACCTTAGCTGTAGGTCTGGGCTCTTTCCCTTTTGACTACGAAACTTATCTCACGCAGTCTGACTCCCAGGAAACATTTATGCGGCATTCAGAGTTTGATAGGGTTCGGTAAGCCGTGAAGCCCCCTAGCCCATTCAGTGCTTTACCTCCGCTAAACTATCCTGAGGCTAGCCCTAAAGCTATTTCGATGAGAACCAGCTATATCCGAGTTCGATTGGAATTTCACCGCTAACCACAGCTCATCCCCGCCTTTTTCAACAGACGTGGGTTCGGTCCTCCATGGAATTTTACTTCCACTTCAACCTGTCCATGGTTAGGTCACCCGGTTTCGGGTCGTATACTGCAAACTGTACGCGCTATTCACACTCGGTCTCCCTTCGGCTTCAGTGCTTAACACCTTAACCTCGCTTGCAACATACACTCGCCGGACCGTTCTACAAAAAGTACGCTATCGCACTCATATGGTGCTTTAGCAGCTTGTAAACATAGGGTTTCAGATTCTTTTTCACTCCCCTTCCGGGGTTCTTTTCAACTTTCCATCACTGTACTTTTCACTATCGGTCATCAGGTAGTATTTAGGCTTGGGGGGTGGTCCCCCCGGCTTCCCACCGGGTTCCTCGTGTCCGGTGGTACTCTGGATCCTGCCTTGTCAATATCCTTTTCGCTTACAGGACTATTACCTACTATGGTGTGTCTTCCCATACACTTCTGCTAAAAATATTGAATCAATTATGCAGTCCACAACCCCAAAGATATTGCTATCTCTGGTTTGGCCTCTTTCCCTTTCGCTCGCCGCTACTTAGGAAATCGATGTTTCTTTCTCTTCCTCCTCCTACTTAGATGTTTCAGTTCAGAGGGTTTCCTCCACATGGCTATGTATTTACCATGCAGTGATACGGTATTGCCGTACCGGGTTTCCCCATTCGGATATCTGCGGGTCTATGGATATTTGCTCCTAACCGCAGCTTTTCGCAGCTTGTCACGTCCTTCTTCGGCTCCTGATGCCAAGTCATTCTCCCTACGCTCTTTATAGCTTGACCAACTTGGTTTGGTTCTTGAATTACATAAGAATTAGAGATTTGTTTGAAATTGAAGTTTTTACCCATATACTCTCGTATATCGAAAAAACCTTTCCACATTAGTTTTGATAACTAATTTAGTTATCGGGGTTTGCAACGTTCATTACATCATAATTATCACTTTCATCACACATGTCGTGGATGCGAACTAAAGTTCGATGTTTCTGTTCAGAAACATTTCGCGATGTTTACTTCGTAAACAAACGCTGTCCTCGTTTCTCTCTATCATCGTTTGTTACATTGTTTAGTTTTCAAGGTACAATCTTTTATATTGATATATTTGACTTTCAGTTAGCGCTTTGGCTGACCTTCGGTCAGATTCACTATGCTTTTAACAACTGCACTTTTTACTACCGTAAAAAGTTGCCCCTTGTCTAAAAAGCCTGCGGGACGTTGTTAGCATTACGTGAATGCTCGCGTTTGTTTCACAAACGCTGGTGGAGATGAGGAGAATCGAACTCCTGACCCCCTGCTTGCAAGGCAGGTGCTCTCCCAGCTGAGCTACACCCCCAAATTTTAGTTGATACTTAATATTTGGCTTTAATTTTTCGTATGTCACGAATGTCCAACCTACGGTTGGCATCATATTCGCCTATGTGCCTCCTTGTTACGGCAACTTTGTTGCCTATCGCTCCGCTTCGCTTCACGATTTCACACCGGCACGCTCATACGATGTTTCGCATTGCTACGCAATGCTAGTGGTGGGCCTAAGTGGACTCGAACCACCGACCTCACGCTTATCAGGCGTGCGCTCTAACCGGCT
>OLRJ01000021.1_pt1 | contig 155726 bp, 148 predicted proteins | sample 1672741 | NCBI WGS metagenome assembly OLRJ01 (sample SAMEA3136719, study PRJEB25190) | human gut metagenome | biome: human gut; feature: human-associated habitat; material: faeces | place: Austria | collected 2013 | reverse complement strand
GTCCATGGGGTGTTAAGACTTTTGCTGCCGTCCATGGCAGCAAAACACTATACATGAACAGCCAGACCAAGATTTACTAATTTTCTCCCAAAGTCACAAAAGCAGTCTCGGTTTTGTGCAATTGCCAGCCACTAAGTTGTGAGGCTCTTTTTGACAACCTAATCTCTATAGAAAATATCATGTTACGTTAAAGTATGAGAGCTGTGTTTCCTATAGAGTAAAAAAGGGACGCTCTGAAAAGAACGTCCCCAAAATGCTTTTTCTATACTTCGATCAGTTCATAGCTGCGGCTGCCAAGTCCGATCTTTTCTGCGTGGTCTAAACAGCTTCTCCATTCGGATTCCGGTGTGGAATTGCGGAAATGATCATGATGATCCACAAAGTCTGCTTTTTTCATATTCTCTGCAAGCTGGCTGTTTGGCAATGGTGTTGCTGCAAGACAGGCATCTACACATGCCTGATCTAATGCCAGTGGATCAAAGGATGCAAACATTCCGATGTTTGGTAAGATCGGAGCATCGTTCTCTCCATGACAGTCACAGTTTGGTGAAACATCTACGATCAGTGAAATATGGAAGGATGGACGGCCATCTACAACGGCTTTGGTATATTCTGCCATTTTACAGTTCAATACTTCATTTGCATTTTCATTATTAAATGCGATCGCATCAAAGTTGCAGGCTCCAAGACAGCGTCCACATCCTACACAGTGTTCGGTATCTACCGTCATTTTCTTTGCTGCTTCATCAAATACCAGTCCACCGTTGGCACATTCACGCTGACAGCGTTTGCAGCCACGACAGACCTCAGCGGTAATATGTGGGGTTCCGGATCTGTGCTGTTCTGTTTTTCCTGCACGGGAACCGCATCCCATACCGATATTTTTAATGGCTCCGCCAAATCCGGTCATCTCATGTCCTTTGAAGTGTGTCAGGCTGATAAATACATCTGCATCCATAACTGCCCGTCCGATTTTTGCGGCTTTTACATATTCACCGCCCTCGACCGGCACTTCTATGTCATCGGTTCCCTTTAAACCGTCACCGATGATCACCGGACAGCCTACAGTCAATGGTGTAAATCCGTTCTCCCATGCACACTCTAAATGCTCTAATGCATTCTTTCTGCTTCCCGGATACATCGTATTACAATCGGTCAAAAACGGTTTTCCACCGAGTTCTTTTACCACATCGGCAACTGCTTTTGCATAGTTCGGACGAAGATAACTGATATTTCCAAGTTCGCCAAAATGCATCTTGATCGCAACAAATTTGCCATCCATATCAATATCACCGATACCGGCTTTTTTGATCATCTTCTTTAACTTTGTCGGAAGTCCGTCTCCAAATGCCTGTGTTCTGAAATTTGTAAAATATACTTTTGATTTTTCCATCATCATGCCTCTTTCAAAAACTTTTCTGATCATATTTTATTTATCTTACTCACTTTTTTCCTCGGATGCAAGTCCTGTCTGCAGGGTTCTTGCCAGTTCATCAATCTGGCGTACCATCTTTTCGATTTCTCTGATCCCGGCTGCATTTTCCTGCGATGCTGCGGTCACATGCTCGAGAAATCGCAATCGCATAGATGTAGAGCAATACTACATGATATGTAAGTAACACAATGGCAACGGTCATAAAGACAACCGCTAAAAGGATCAGTACATACTCTATTATATGAATATCTGAAAATACCGTCAAGAAAAAAACGTTTGTTTCAACACCTGTATCACCTTGTCATAGTTCTGCGGCTGATGCGGAAATGTGCAGTTTGTACATACCTTGATCCGCCTGCCGTCCTTTTCTAAAAACTCCGGTTTTCCGGGGCAGTGCTCCCTGCTGTATAACGGACAGTAACAAAACAGACAGTTCATGTTCTCAATTCCTTTATGGCACGGATAATACTGACACTCTTTGTTTTCAAAAAAACGATAGGAATTCTCCATACTTACCTCCTAAGTATTGCTCTGCTTTTTTCACAAAATGATCTGCAAAGGACGGGTTTGACGGATAGTAGAGATGCGGAAAGCCCATCCAGACATTTTCTTTTTCGATCACACACGGATAGGTTCTGCCTGTGACCGGCTTGATCGCTATGCAGTCTTCTCCGTTCTTCTCACTGTCAAAATAGTGGAACTCATGTCCTTTGATCCTCGTTCCCACTTCTAAAAAATTGCTCTCTTTTTCTTCTAATTCAATATACCCGAAACGCACCAGCTTTTTCGTATCCTGACACGCTGCCGGGAGCACCCCTGCCATCTGATATGGATGACCGTCTCTATCACGGATCGCCGTGTGCAGATAGAGAAATCCGCCGCACTCTGCCACGACAGGCATTCCGCTTTCCACTGCTGCTTTGATTTCTTTTCGCATCGCTGTATTTTCCTCTAACTCTTTTGCATACAGTTCCGGATAACCGCCTCCTAAAAGCAGTCCACTGCTGCCCTCTGGCAATTCTTTATCATGCAGTGGAGAAAAATAGGCAATATCTGCCCCATATTCTTTCAGTAATAACAGATTGTCTTCATAGTAAAAACAGAAGGCTTCATCTCTTGCAACTGCGATGAGAGGTTTTGTAATTAGTTCTGTTGATGTTATTTTCTCTGTTGTTTCTGTTATTTTTTCTATTTCTATTGTTTCCGCACTTGCTGCAATTTGTATGATTGTTTCTATGGAAACAGACTTTTGTAATTCCTCTGCCGCAACTTCTAACTGCCTTTGGATCTCTTTAATCTCTCCCGGAAGATGTAAGCCTAAATGTCTGCTCTGGATCTGCAACTGCTGCCGCTCTGCCAAATATCCCAAAACACGGATCTGCAATTCCGCTTCGATCAACGGCTTTATGATCTCATAATAGGACTTTGACATCCGGTTCAATATCACGCCCCGGATCAGATGCTCCGTATCGTATGCTAAAAATCCTGCAATGAGTGGTATCACGGAACGCCCCATTCCTTTCGCATCTACCACTAAAATGATCGGTGTTTTAGTCACTTTTGCCAAATGATAGGACGAGCCTTCCTCACGCACGCCACCAAGTCCGTCATACAGCCCCATCACGCCTTCTATGACCGCTATTTCCTCTCCTGTTCTGTTTTTTAACAGAAGTTTTCGGGTATCATTCTCTCCGGTAAAAAAAGTATCTAAATTCTTTGATGGAATCCCTATGACTCTTTGATGGAACATCGGATCGATATAATCCGGACCGCACTTATAAGAGACCACTTGTTTTCCCATATCTTTTAGGGTCTGTAATATCGCACAGGTAATCGTTGTCTTGCCGCTTCCGCTTTTGGGTGCTGCGATCATCACACGGTCTAATTTCATGTCATATATCCTCCCTTTTATCCACAAAAATCAAATGCACAGATCCATACCTGATTTTCTGCCTGCATCAGATGATAGGAACCTGCCACTCTTGCCCTGCTTACCTGTAGCTGTATCAACTCTTCGTTTTCGATCGGATAATCGGAGAGTACCTCTTTGATCTCACAGATCGTCTCTAAACTAATCGCATTGATCACGATCCGCATCTTAGGATTCTTTTGATATAACACCGATAAGATTTCATTCATCCTTCTACTGCTGCCACCGATAAATGCATGTGTCGGTTTTAGAAGTGTTTCTAAGCCGTCCGGTGCATCTGCTCTTATGATCTCTATGTTTTCTAAGCCAAAGTGTTCTTTGTTCTTCCCGATCAGGGCAGCTGCCTCTTCTTTTTTTTCTATGGCAAAAACACGGATATCGTTAGAAAGTCCTGCCGCCTCCACTGCGATTGAGCCTGTTCCACTGCCAATGTCATAAAATACAGCTCCTTTATGCAGTTTTAATTTACAAATACTGACATCTCGCACCTCTTCTTTTGTCATCGGTACCCGGTCGCGCAAAAACTCGGTGTCTGCCCTGCCATGCGTCAGTCTTTTGCCTGCGGCACTTGGATTTTTTATAAAACAGGTATACAGTCCCTCTTTTTGCAATGCAAGGCACTCCTTTGGTGTCAGTTCTAAAATCTCCTGCTCCGGATAGGACAACTGATAGCCTGCATAAATCCTGCATGATTCAAGTCCTGCACGATCTAAAATTTCTCCAAGTCTTTGTACGTCCGATACGCCTGACATTAATAAAAAGGTCTTTTCGCTGTTTCGTATCCGCTCTGCTAAATTCAACAACTCTTTTCCATGCATACTGTAAACAGCCGCGTCCTGATAACTTTCGCCGATGCAGGCGGCTAAATATGCTACGGAAGAGATTCCGGACAATATCCGTACCGATGCCTGTAAACGTCCGGCAGATATTTCCTCCTGCAATGCACGGTACATAGAAGCTGCTCCACTGTAAAAACCGCTGTCACCGGAAAACAGTACCACCACCTTCTGTCCTGTTACGATTTCCGAAACCTCTACATCTTTTTGCATCTCTTCTAAATACGGAATGATCTGCTCTGTCCGATAATAAGGCTTTTTTTCTAATTTCGGCTGATAGGATGCGATCATCCGTTTTGCCCCAAGTAAAATATCTGCCTGTCGGATTGCCTGCTCTACTTCGTTTGTCAGGCTTTCCCTGCTTCCCATACCGACTCCTGCTAAGATGATCTCAAATCTGTTTTTGGACTGCTGAGGCAGGATCTTGCATCCGCAGATCACTTCTAATTTTTTGCATACTTCGGTAAAGGTATCTCCTGTCTCTGTTTTTTTCTGCCCGATGACATAGACCGGAATTCCTGCTTTTTTTGCCGCTTTTATTTTTTCTTCATATCCTCCGGCTCTGCCGCTCTTTTTTGTCACCATGCACTGTATTTGGTATTGATGCAGGATGGCGGTATTCATCTCTTCGCTAAACGGCCCCTGCAATGCTATGATCTGTTTTCCTGAAATCTCCTGCTCCATGCAGATATGCAGGCTCTCTAACCCCGGCAGCACACGCACATAAAGTCTGTTTTTGATCTTTTCAGATGAAGCATATACGCTGAGTTCTTTACTTCCGGTCGTCAATAAAATATTTCCTTTTGTCTGCTCTAAGGCTTTTGCACATGCTTCATTGCTTTCAAAATAGCATACACCTGTTTCTTCTTCCTCTAAAATCTCTCTTTTTAATCGCAGATATGGGATGGTAAGGTCTTTGACTGCTGCCCGGACATTTTCCGTAACGGCTGTTGCATAGGGATGCGTGGCATCTACAACTGCTGCAAATGCTTTTTGCTTTAAATATTCCCGCATTGCCTCTTCATCCATCCTGCCACGATGAACGGTCACTAACGGATGCTCTTTTAATACAAGTTCTCCGTATTCCGTGGCTACGCATATGGTATGTGCAATTCCTGCTGCCGCTAAATATTCAGACAGGGTTCTCCCCTCCGTTGTTCCTGCAAATATTATTATGTCATTTGATATCCGTGTTTCTTTCAATGTGATAACCTCGCTTTGTAACCAGCTTTCCATGTATCAGTTCCGTATCGGAATTACCGATGAATACGGTGGTAAACATATTCACCTGTGTATCTCTCAATTCCCGTAAGGTACAGGTCACTGCCTTTGTTCCTTCCCTGCCGATATTCTCCACATATCCGCATGGCCGTTCCTCTTCGATCACACGAAGCAGGATGTCACAGGCTTTTTTCAGATAATCTTTCCGCTTATGGCTCGACGGATTATAGATTGCTATTGCAAAATCTCCCCCGGCTGCCGCCAGCAGTCGTTTTTCGATCTTTTCCCACGGCGTTAAGAGATCACTCAGGCTGATCACGCAAAAATCATGATTCAGCGGTGCTCCTAAAACTGCCGCCCCGCTGCAAGCCGCCGTTATCCCCGGTATGACAAAAATCTCTGTATCCGGATATTCTTTTCCCATTTCGTACAGTAACGATGCCATTCCGTAAATCCCTGCATCACCACTGCAGACCATTGCTACCTGTTTTCCTTTTTTTGCTTCTTCAAAGCACAATTTGCAGCGTTCTTCTTCCTGTCTCATTGGAGTTGTCCGCATTTCCTTATCTGCAAACCGCTCTCCTAACAATTTGATATAGACCGTATAACCGATAATGACATCTGCCGCTTCTAATGCTTTTAGTGCCTCCCCTGTCATCATCTCTTCTTTTCCCGGCCCCATTCCGACTAAATAGATGTTATGCTTCATCAAATGTAATTCTCCATTCCCTTTTTGCAACGGCTATCGTCATCCCGTCTTTGGCATGTTTTTCATACACCAGTGTTCCTCCTGCTTCGCAGGCACAAAGTGCCGCCCGTTCACAGACATTGTCCACCCCAACCTGTGACTCTACAAAAGCAGAGGCATGAAAGTTTCCCTGCACTTTTTGCAGTTCTTTTGCCGTATAGGTCAAAAACGGTACTCTGTGCTGTCTGCTCCAGATTAAAAATCCCTGCTCGTCCTGCTTTTTATCAATAGAAGCCAATGCAAAAATCTGCTCTTTTTTCATTCCTGCTGTCTTTAGGGTTTCGTCAATCAGTGCTTCTATCTTCTGTGGCTTGATTCCCCTTTTACATCCCATTCCGACGACATACTCTTTGGGCTGTAATCGGAGCAATGCGTCTGTGTTTGTCGGATGCTCCGGTTTTGGATTTTCCGCAATCACAATGTCGACGGTTTGTGGTGCGGAATCTGCTGATAGCACAGCCGTTGACGGGTAGGAAATCAGATGTATTTCCTCCGGTATTTTCGTTCCCTCTTTCAGATGTCCCTCTTCTACACACAGGGTCACTTTCTCTCCTGCTAAGACTTTTGCCGATATCTTTGCAATTCCGTCTTTATTTATGATGCGAAGTCCGTTCCTTTTTGCAAACAGATCCACGGCAAATTTGTTTTGCAGATCGGTTGCTGTGGTAATCACCGGGATTGCGTTGATCTTTTCTGCAATCTGCACCGCGAGTTCATTTGCACCGCCATAATGCCCCGCCAAAAGCGGGATCACATACTGCCCCTGTTCATCTAATACAAGTACCGGACTGTCGTGGAGTTTGTCGGTAAGATTCGGGGCAATGGCTCTGACTGCAATTCCACAGGCTCCGATAAAAAGTATGGCATTTTTTTCCTGCATCTGCTCTTTTGTCCAGTCAGCAATGCTCTTTTCGACATGGACTGCCTTTATCTTCGTGTCATGGGTTTTTACAAGGGAACATTTTGTATAAACTGCCGTTGTGATGCCTGTATTTTCCGTCAGGCTCTCTGACACTCTCTTGGACAGCTCTAACCCATTGTTTGTAAAACTGATGATACTTAGTTTCATATCTATTCTTCCTTTGCCTGCCTGAATTCCGTTGAAAAATCCGGTGCATACAGCCGCGATTTTTGATAGTGCTGATGCGTCAGCACATCCCCGACTAAGACCAATGCCGTCTTTGTGATGCCATGCTCCTTAGCTGTAGCCGCCAGTGTCTCCACCGTACAAAGATACGCTTCTTCGTCCTTCCATGTTGCCTTATATACCAGTGCCGCCGGCGTATGTTTTTCATATCCTCCGGCGATCAATCTTTGGCTTAATTCCTCTAACATGCCGGTGCTTAAATAGATTGCCATGGATGCCTGATGCGCCGCAAAACTTTCGATACTCTCTTTCGTTGGAACCTTCGTTTTGCCTTCCATCCGCGTAATGATCAAAGACTGTGAAATCCCCGGCAGCGTATACTCTATATTTAAGGATGCTGCCGCTCCAAAGCAGGCACTGACACCCGGACAGCTTTCATATGGTATACCAAGCCTGTCCAATTCATCCATCTGTTCCCGGATCGCACCATAAATGCTTGGGTCTCCGGTGTGCAGACGTACGAGCATTTTTTCTGCCTCCTGTGACTGCTGCATCACGGCAAGCACCTCGGACAATGTCATCGTGGCGCTGTTAAAGATTTCACATTCTTTTTTTGCATATGCTAACAACTCCGGATTGACTAAAGACCCCGCATAGATGATGACATCTGCCTGCTCTAACAGCCGCATTCCCCGCACGGTGATTAAATCGGCTGCCCCTGTTCCTGCGCCAACAAAGTAAACCATTGCTCTGCCCCCTTACTTTTTGCTAATTCGCCAAACTCATTGGCATACATGATGCAGTCTATCTGCATTTTTCCCATTGCACGTTTATTCAGATAATAACAGATATGTTCCATCGCATCCTCCATAACGACTTTTCTTTTACCGGTTGTTTCTAAAATACGGACTGCTTCTTCGGTCGTAACACAGGCTAAGATCTCGCAGGCTGTTTGCGCACTGATTCCCTGTCGGATCGCAGATGCCGTTATCAGCTCCATCCTGCAATCCCCCTCTTTGGAATGTGTATTCATAATGCCGCCTGCTACTTTGATGAGCTTGCCGATATGTCCGGTTAAGAGCAGTTTTTGAAAACCTTCCTCCACTGCCATATCAATCGTATTGCCAATGAAGTTACTGCACTTGATACTTTTATCTAAATCATAGCCATAAGCCTGCTTCATAAAATCCAGTCCGTAATTGCCGGGTGCAACTGCCACATACGCATACCCTTCTGCCCTTCTCTGTCTTAGCTCTACCCGGATCGTATCTAAGATTGCCTGACTGCTCATCGGCTCTACGATCCCACTGCTTCCAAGAATTGAAATCCCGCCTTTGATCCCAAGTCTTGGGTTGAAGGTCTGCTCCGCAAGCTGCTCCCCCTCCGGTACAAAAATCTCTACTGCCAGTCCGCCTTTATAATCAACTAGCCTGCAGACCTCTAAGACTTCCTTTGTGATCATCTCTCTTGGCACATGATTAATGGCTGCATTTCCTACCGGCTGGTCTAATCCCGGCTTTGTGACCCTGCCCACTCCGATGCCTCCGTCTATCTGTACATAGGGTGAGTCCTCTAGGGATTGAAGATTTTCTCGGGATTGAAAATCTGCTTGGGAACGAAAATCTTTTCTGTCATTTCCGCAATAAGTCACTTTTGCATAGATCCATGCTCCGGTTGTTACATCCGGATCGTCTCCCCCGTCCTTTTGCACGGCACAGCTTACGACGTCTTCCGTTCGTCTGATATCTAAAATCTGTGCCGTATAGGGAATTCCCTTTGGTGTCTCAATCGTGATCTCTGTTTTTTTTCTTCCTAACAGAAGCATATATGCCGCCGCCTTCGCTGCTGCTGCCGCACAGCTTCCTGTTGTAAATCCATATCGCATACGTTCCTGCTCCTGTCTGCTCAGACTCCACTCTGCTCTTTTTTCAGTTCATAGAGGATTGCATTACATATGGCTGCTGCCACGTTACTGCCGCCTTTTCTTCCACGGTTGACAATATGAGGTACCTCTGTTTCTAAGATCAGCTCCTTTGCAGCCTCTACATTGACGAACCCCACCGGAACACCAATGATAAATTCCGGCCGGAATCTCTGATCCTTTAACATCTCATATAATTGTATCAGAGCTGTCGGCGCATTTCCAATTGTAAAAATTAAAGGTTTCTTTAATTTCGTTGCCATTTCCATACTGACTGCGGCACGGGTCGTCCCACGCTCTTTTGCGATTCTTGCAACGGTCTCATCTGCCATAAAACAATGTACGGTTCCGCCAAAGCCTGCTAAGGTCTTTTTATTGATCCCTGCAAGTGCCATATTCGTATCGGTTACAATATCTGCACCATTTAAGATCAGATCTTTTGCGATCCGAACGGCATGCTTTGAATATACCAGTGTTTTTGTATACTCAAAATCTGCACTGGTATGGATCACCCGCTTGGTTACCATTTCCTCTTCTTTTGGAAGTTCGATGCCCCGCTCTTTTAATTCTTTTGAAATGATCTCAAAACTTCTCTTTTCAATTTCATTTGGCAATAAATGTTCGATACTATTTTGTCTATCCAATACATTCACCTATCGCTTTCTCTAAAATTTCGTTCTCTCTCCGGCTTTTCACTGCCACACGATAATATCCCTCTGACAGCCCCTGAAAATTTTTGCAGTCACGGATCAGGATTCCTTTTTGCAGTAATTTCTTGTAAAGTGGCTTTTCACTGTAGAATAAAATAAAGTTCGCATCACTTAAAATGACCTGTAATCCGAGATTTTGCAATTTCTCCGTGAGGAATTTTCTTTCTGCTGCCACATATTCTACGGTTTTTTTCAAATATTCCTGCTGCTGTAAACAGGCAATTCCCGCCGCCTCGGCAAAAACCGAAAGATTCCATTCCGGGAGCTGACCTCTGATCTTTTGTAATAACTCCTTATCACTACACATCAGGTAGCCAAGCCGCACACCCGGGATTGCATATATTTTTGTAAAAGCCCGTACAATGAGTAAATTCCGATAAGTACTGAGTTTTTGTACTATGGAATTTTCTTTTTCACAGAACTCTATAAAACATTCGTCTAATACCACATAGATATTTTTCTCTTTGCACACTTCTAATACATTCTCTAAATATGCCGGTTTCATCAATTTTCCGGTCGGGTTGTTCGGATTTGCCAAAAAAAGCAGTTCTGCATCTTCCTGTAAAGCCAATACTAATTCTTCCCCCGGTAAAAAATCCTCCTCTTTTTTTAGCGGAACACAGATCACTTCACTCCCTACCGCTTTTGCCGTATATGCATATCCGTAAAAGGAAGGAACAGGCAGAATGACTTTTTTCGGCTTTAGTGCATGCAGGATTCCTAAAAAAAGTTCCGATGCTCCGTTTCCCGGCAAAAAATAAGTTTTTGGCAGGCAAAATTTCCTGCTTAATGCTTCTTTTAACTGCTCTGCTTCCATATCCGGATACTGCATACAGACATCCACTGCCTGATGTAATGCGTCTTTTACTTCCTCCGGTATCCCCAAAGGATTGATATTCACTGAAAAATCAATCTGTATCCGGTTTCTGTAGATATCTCCGCCGTGAATTGTCTGCACCTCTACACCTCCCTAAAGTAATATAATAAGTACCATAAAAAACAGACACCCTGTTTCTCCAAGCCATGCCGTTAAATACATCAGACGGTTTGCCCGCCGGATGTCTTCGTATTCCACCGGACGGGTATCATCCCCGATATGTGGCTTTTTTACCACTTTTCCAAAATATACGGCATCGCCTGCTAACTGTATCCCCAATGCTCCTGCACAAACCGACTCTGTCTGGGCAGAATTTGGACTGGCATGGTTTCTTCGGTCTCTTTTATAGATCCGATAAGCTCCTTTTCCACTAAAATCACTGCCGCCAAGATATGCCGCTGCTATCATCAGATAGGCACTGATCCTCGATGGAAGATAGTTGCATACATCATCTGACTTTGCCGCTGTCCTTCCAAAATTCAGATATTTTTCATTTTTATATCCGATCATGGAATCCATCGTATTGACTGCCTTATATAAAAATCCAAGAACCGGTCCGCCAAGCGCTGTATACAGCATAGGTGCAATGACACCGTCCGAGGTGTTCTCTGCCACCGTCTCTATCGCCGCCTTTGCCACTCCGGTTCCATCCAAAACCGCCGTGTCTCTTCCAACGATCATTGCTACCGCTTTTCTTGCCTCTTCGATTCCTTCTTTTGTCAGGCTTTGATAGACCTTCATGCTCTCTACCTTTAAGCATTTTACCGCTAAGATCTGATAGGTCATGATCGTCTCTACTGCTACGCCAAGATACGGATGCAGCAGATAAGCTCCAATAACAAGAAATGCTGTCACTGCGAAGGTCACAGACAACACGATAAAAACCAGCAGTGTTCCTCTTCTTCGCTCGCTTTTCTCCTGCTCTTTATGCTCCTTGCCTTTTGTTTCTTTTGATAAAAATCTCTTTTCCAACACTACGATCAGATTTCCGATCAGACGGATCGGATGCGGCAGCCAATAAGGGTCACCTAAGATCAGATCTAACAAAAATCCCAAAAAGAATGCAATACTATGGTATAACACGTTCTGATTCCCCCATGATGTTTTCTACCCCCTGCAATTTCGGCTGTTTCCGGGTTCCGCTTAAAAGGCAGCGGTATCCGTCTCCGTTTTTTACCTGATGATCAAAATAATCTCCTCCGTAAAAACTGCTCAGGATTGCCATAATGGTTCCTCCATGCACTACCGCTCCTGCTGTGATCTTTGAAGCCGGCTGTTTTTCGTCCATTTTCTGAAGCCTTCCTTTAATTCCGATTAACATCCGGTAAAATCCCTGCTCGCAGCGCTTTATAAAGGCCTCCCTGCTCTCTCCTCCCGGAAATGGCAGGGTGCCATTGCTGTCGATCCATGCCTGATAATTTGGATTTTTCTGCAATTCAATATAATTCTTTCCTTCAAATTCTCCAAAATCCATTTCTCTCCACTCCGGTATGTATATTGGCGTATGGTTTGGATAGAGGATTTCTGCGGTTTCGGTGCAGCGCTTCATCGGACTGCAAAACAGAATATCCGTCTTTGGATAAGTTCCGTTTTTCTGCAATGCCTGCAGCTTGCAGATCCCATTCCTGCTCAAAGATGTATCTGTGTTCCCAAGATATCGGTGCTGCTCATTTTCGATTGTCATTCCATGACGCAAAAATATAATTTCTATTTGATTTTTTGACCAATCCCACATATGACGCGTATCACCTCTTCTGCTTCTTTTGCTAGTTCTATTAAGATCCTGCCTGTCTGCTCACGATATTCTCTCTCGAATGCATCCATGGGAACAATTCCATTTCCAATCTCATCACTGATCAGAATACAGTCAGGATATTTTGTGATAAAATCCAGGATGCTCTCTTTTGGGTTCTCTCCCCGCTGCATTGAGGTTTTGATGAACGTATGAAGATGATTTATGATGACTATTGTATTTGTTGAATCTGCCTCTTCTGTATCGGATTTTATATCATCTAATAATGTTCCGTCACAAATTCGATATTCTTTCTCTCCAATTTTTCTCAAAGTATAATTTAATTTTCCTTGTGAATATCCACCAATAATAAGTTTCACTTTCTATTCCCTCGTATTTCGTTATCATGTTCTCTGTGTTTTTATCTGATATTTGAGTATGCTCTTTCGGATTTTAAATATTAATTCCTGATTTAAGAAGTACATTCGCAACGTTTGTCATCACTACAATAGCACCTTCGCATAACAACAGGAAATATCCTGCGGTATCTCCCGTAATCCCCCCAAGTTCCTTCTTAGTACGGTATTTATAATAGCCAAAGACTGCAAAAGCTGTAATAACCGCCACACTTCCTGCAAAAAGTGACCTCCACAACATAAAACCGATGCACAAGGCTCCCTGCACAGACAGTGCTGCTTTTACAATGACCGCATCCGCGTGGTCCTGAAACAGATAGAGCATTCCCTCTTTTTTCGCGGATGGGAACGATACGACTCCAATCCCACTTAACACCCTCGCCAGTACAAATCCTGCGCATACAACCTGTAATATATTTTTATCCGTAATCTCTGAAAATGCCCCCATATAGATCAATCCATACACCGCTAACATGATCACGGCAAATGCCCCGATATGGGAATCCTTTAAAATCTCTAATTTCCGCTCTTTCGGTTGGTAGGAATGAAATGCATCCATTGTATCCATAAAACCATCCACATGGAATCCACCAGTCAAAAGCAGGGGGATTGCTGTGCCGATAAACACATAACACAGATTTCTGATCCCGAACCGGTCGCAAAGCAGCCGCCAGAAATAGAGACAGAGCCCTATCACAATACCAATCCATGGAAAAAAGCAGAGTACATGCTTCATATCTTCTTCCTTCCACTCAAACTGTGGCATGGGAATTTTTGAATACATCGAAAATGCGATGATGATTGACTTTAAAATATGCATGTTACTTTCCTCCCTTTATCACAAGTGGGATTCCCACGACTACTTCTATCACTTCATCTGCCATGTCCGCTAACTTTTCATTAATGCTTCCGATCGCCCGAAGGTATTCCATCGTACCCTCTTCATAAGCAATCCCGTCTTCAAATACATTATTGGTTACGATCACCAGATGTCCTGCCTTTTGTTTCAGGCTCTGGATCCCTTCTACCACAGAATCCGTAACTTCCGTATAACTTCTTGTTTGTTTCTTAGTATCTTCACTCAAAAACATCTCATTGGCAGTCAGATTTGAGATACACTCTAATAAAACACTGCTCCCTGCCTTAATCTTTGGCAATGTCTTTTCGATTTCTATGGGCTGTTCGATCGTCAAAAAGCCTTTATTTTTTCGAAGTCTTTGATGCCTTGCGACCTTTTTCTTTCCTTCCTCGTCAAAAAACTGCATCGTTGCAAGATAGTATTTGTTGCCCTTACCGGCAATTCTCCCAATATATTCCTCTGCATAGGCGGACTTACCGCTTCCGCTTCCTCCAATAATTAATACCATCATAACTTATCAAACCTCTGATACTGTTCTACCTGAATATCAAAAAAAGTCGTTTCTGCATGATAGACACGCAATGCCATATCTAAAAGCGGGAACATCATTACTGCTCCGGTTCCCTCCCCCAATGCCATGTGAGCATTCAAAACTGCCTCTTTTTCTAATGCCTTTAACAAAAACTTAGCCGCCGGTTCTTTGCCCTGATGTGACGTCAGCAAATATTCTTTCGTTCCCGGTGCGATTTTTTCTGCCGTCAAAGCTGCCACCAGACTGATGACACCGTCTAAGACAATCGGTATCCGATAAATCGCTCCTCCAATGCAGAGACCTACAAGTCCGGCAATATCCAGACCACCTACCGTCTCTAAAATGGTAAATGCATCTTTTTCATACAAGTCATATTTCCGGATTGCCTGTCCGATAACTTCCTGCTTATGCAACAGTCCTTTTTCACTGAGTCCTGCTCCTTTTCCTGTGACAAGCGAAACTTCACATTTTAAAAGTGCCGCTGCCATAGCACTGCTGGTCGTTGTATTGCCAATCCCCATCTCTCCGGTTGCCAGTATCCGGTATCCTTCCTCTTTTAAGGTACGCACCAATTCCATTCCAACCGCCATGGCACGAACAGTTTCCTCTTCCGTCATTGCCGGTTCTTTTAAAAAATTCCTTGTGCCACATCGGATTTTTTTATTTAAGACACCGTGAATCTCCTCCCGGTTCTGTATACCGATATCCACCGGTATGATATCGGCTCCTGCCACTTCCGCCATCTGACATACGCTCGAATGTCTGCCTGCTATGGATCTTGCAACTGCCGCTGTAACCTCCCGCCCGGACTGACTGATGTTTTCCTCTACGATGCCATTGTCTGCACACAGGATCAGCACGGCTTTTTTAGAAATATCGATCTTTTCCTCTCCGGTAATTGCTCCGATCTGAGCAGTCAGCGTCTCAAAACTTCCAAGCCCGTCTATCGGTTTGGCGATCGCATCCCAATTATGAAGTACCTGCTTTCGTACCTCTTCCATCGGTTTTGGGATGGAAATCTGCTCTAATTCTTCTTTTGTGTACTTATTCCAGATGAGTTTCTCTAAGCATCCCATAGATTTCCTCCATATTCAGATACTCCCTTAAGGTATCTGCCAACTGATCATACTGTTGCTCTTTAAAGGCGTGATAATCTTCTGACATCCCCTGTCCGACGGCAACTCCCTTTTTCTCTGCTAATGCCTGCACGATCCGATCTGCGATATTTCCGGTATCAAACAGTCCGTGGATATAGGAACCATAGACATTCGGATTCTTTCCGGTAACTACTACCTCACACGCTGTCTGACCTGATTTTTTCTGTTCCGGCTCATATTCCAATTCTTTTTCTTTGCCCTCTTTTATCCAAGTAGTCTCTCCCATATGAATCTCATATCCTTCAAATGCACATGCAGAGATCGGATACAGGATTCCCGGTAGCATATTGATGTTTCCCTTTGTCTGACAGTGTTTCTTTTCCTTTTGGAGTACCGTCAGAACCGGCAGCAGCTCCATACCGCGGATATTTCCTCCCTCTTCCACTCCGGCAGGATCGCGTATTTCAAACCCTAACATCTGATAACCGCCACAAATCCCAAAGACCGGAACTTCCTCTGACCGTTGTTTGATTGCTGCCTCTATACCGTTTTGCCGCATCCATTTTAAATCTCCCATTGTATTTTTGCTTCCCGGTAAAAAAATCAGATCCGGATGCTGCAATTCTCTGACCGAAGTGACATAACGCACCGACACTCCCGGTATCTGCTCAAACACATGAAAATCCGTAAAATTAGAGATTCTCGGATAATGGATCACCGCAATGTCAATGAGTCCCACTTCTTTTTCTAAAAAGCGTTCACTCAGACTGTCCTCATCCTCTAATGACAATTCCATATAAGGAACCACTCCTGTCACCGGTACATTGCCCCGTTCCTCTAACATTTGGATTCCGGGTTCTAAGATGGAAGCATCCCCGCGGAATTTGTTGATGATCAGTCCTTTCACACGTTCCCGCTCGTTATCTGTTAACAGCATTAATGTCCCTAATAACTGTGCAAAGACACCCCCTCTGTCAATATCCCCAACTAACAGTACCGGAGCATCCACCATTTCTGCCAGTCCCATATTCACAATATCATTTTCTTTTAAATTAATCTCTGCCGGACTTCCTGCACCTTCTATCACAATGATATCCGCAAAGGATTCTAATTTATTAAATGCTCTTTTAATATCCGGTATCAGTTCCCGTTTATATGCAAAATAATCTCTTGCATTCATATTTCCTAAGACTTCGCCGTTTACGATCACCTGTGAGCCGATATGGTTGGTGGGTTTTAATAAGATCGGGTTCATACAGACCATCGGAGAGATGCCTGCCGCCTCTGCCTGCATGACCTGCGCCCTTCCCATCTCTAACCCTTCTTTTGTCACAAAGGAATTGAGTGCCATGTTCTGGGATTTAAAAGGAGCTACGCGGTAACCGTCCTGTTGAAAAATCCGGCACAAGCCTGCTACTAACAGACTCTTTCCCGCATTGGACATCGTTCCCTGTACCATGATTACTTTTGCCATCTTTTTCTGCCTTCCTGCTCTATCTTCCTGTTTCTATCTGCTTTTTACAGCTTTTCGCATAATCGAATAATTCCTGATTCTCACGCTCTAATGTTCCGAAATGTTCTCTACAGCAGATCACACGTTCACAGGCATCGATACATCGTTTTGCCTCTGTAAGTGCCGCCTCTGTAATCGGTTCAAATGCTGCCGTCCCGATCACCTTTGCCGCTAAAGCCTTTGCAATCGGATAGTCCAGATCATTTTGAAATAAAATCCCTGTTGCAAAAGGAATCCCTTCCCGTTGCAGTCTGCGATAAGTATTCCGCCCACTTCCGTCGCCTGCGATCACAAACACCTCAGGTTTTCCTTTGACCGGTTCTAATTCCATACTTTCGCTCCGCTCATCAAAGCTGCCTGTTTCGATAGAAAATAATTTTTCGATATATCCCTCTTTAAAAATCTCCTGTGGAGTTCCAAAACGTTCCACACAGCTTCCATTGACACAGAGGATCTTATCTGAGACTTTTGCCGCCAGTTCTAACTCATGCAAAGACATCACCACTGTGAGTTCCTTTTTCTTTCGCATTTCCTGCAGGATAGACAAAAAATCTAATTTATATTTAATATCTAAATAGGAAGTTGGTTCATCTAAGATAATGATCTCCGGCTCCTGGCAGATAGCACGGGCAAGCATCACCCTCTGCCTCTGTCCGTCGCTGATCTTTGAAAAATCTTTATTTTTTAAAGTTGTCACATGAACCGGTTCCATAGCTTCTGCCACTGCCTGTCTGTCTGTATCAGAAAGAATCCCGAACTTTCCGGTATAGGGATATCTTCCGGTCGCCACCACTTCCTCACAGGTCATCATCTCGGTACGCAATTTTTCGGTTAAAACGACTGCCATATTCTGCGACAGTTCATTTCCGGACATCTGCCCGATATCCTGCTCTCCTAAATAGACCGTACCGCCCAATAATGCAAGCTGTTTTGTGATACTCTTTAGGATGGTCGATTTTCCTGCCCCGTTTGGCCCTATCAGTGTCAGAATCTCTCCTTTTTCCAAACAGATCTCTATATTTTCGATCAGTGGCTGTTTGCCATATCCGACTCTCAGTTTTTCTGCTTTAAAATAATACTTTTTCACGCCATCTTCTCCTTGTTACGTCTTACCATGATCCACAGTACAACCGGCGCACCAAAGATTGCCGTGACGGTACTGATACTCAGTTCCGTCGGTGCAAACATCGTCCTTGCTAACAGATCACAAAACAGACAGAATACACTGCCCCCTAAAAAACAGGCAGGTATCATCCAGATTGGTTTTGCCGTACCTAAAAGGCTCTTTACTAAATGCGGTGCTGCAATTCCGACAAAGGAGATTGGTCCTGCAAAAGCTACGATACAGGCGGATAGAATACTCGATAACAGAACCATGGCTATGCGAAGCAGCCGGATATCCACACCTAAATTTCTTGCATAGACTTCCCCTAACTGATAGGCACTCAATGGTTTTGCCATCAAAAACACCAGAAAAAAAGTCACAGCCACCACACCGGTCATAACCGCTACATTTTCCCATGTCATTCCCGAAAAACTTCCCCTCGACCAGTTGTGCAGATTGACGATCTCTGCATCACTTGCAAAGGTTACCACCAGTTCCGTAATGGCAGAGCAGATATATCCGATCATCACTCCGCTTACCACTAGCATAGACATGTTATGGACTCTGCGTGACATTAAAAGCACAAATCCCATAGAGATCATTGCCCCGACAAATGCTGCTGCGATCAATGCCCAGGAAGTGATCTTTACTGCCTGTCCCATCAGAAATACCATGACGAGTGCCACCACCATTTTTGCACCGGAAGAGATTCCTAACACAAACGGTCCTGCGATCGGATTGTGAAAAAAAGTCTGCAACAGATACCCTGCAAGTGCCAAAGCACCACCTAAGATCATAGCCGCTAAAGTTCTTGGCATTCGGATATCCCAAAGGATCCTGGAATTTTCAATTTTTTCTCCCCGGATGGATGCAAAAATATCTGCTAGCGGGATTCTGACGGTTCCAACACAGATGTTCCACCCCACCAATGCCACAACGCTAACTCCTAACAGGAAAAGCACTATGATATATCTGACTTTTTTACTCTGCTGCATCATATAACTCCTCTATTTTCTATTTCAACTGAAAAAGATATTTCATCTTCTGTTCGTTTTCTCCTAAAAGCATGGAATGGATGTCCTGCATCAGATATCCCATCGACATGGACTGCTGATACATATCATTGGTGGTACACCATACATCTCCATTCTTTACCGCCTTAAAATCCTTTAAAACCTCACATTTGTCCAACAATTCTTCGATGGAAGATACTCCACCGTCTATGGTGCTGTTATAGATCAGATAATCTGCATCTTTCGCACCCTGATAAAAATCTTCGATCTGCATATTCACGGTCGAACGTGCGCCTTCCTCATCGCCCAGATCTTCAAAGATATATTTTCCTCCTGCAAGTTCGATCATCTTTGGAATATAATCCGAGCTCTGACGCACCTGTACTAATCCATTTGAAGTGATATAGAAAAATGCTACGGTCTTATCCGTTTTTTCATCGGCTGTTACTTTCTTTAAAATATCCTTTTGTTTTTCAAAGATTTTTTCTGCCTCTTTTTCTTTTCCAAGCAATGTCCCGAAAAATCTGACCCATTCCACTCTGCCTAACGGATGTTTTTCATAGCTTGAATATTCGATCATGACCGGAATGCCAAAATCTTCTAACATTTCTCTGACCTCCGGTGTATGGGAGATCATCATATTCTCGATCGCAAGCGTACACTTTTGTGATACGATCTGTTCATAATCCGGTTTGCTGTATTTTCCGGCATATGAAATATCCCCTCTTGCCATCGCTTTTTTTGCTCCCTCAATATACCAGTCCTCTTCTTTTTGCGAAGAAAAACGGATGCTGTCTAACGCATCAAGGTGGTCAAAAATATCCATGACAGAGGATGATACCAAATAGAGATTTTGGACCGGCTGCTGCATCACAATGATACCTTTTTCTAAATCTTTCGGTGCCTCTTTTCCCTCCGGTATGACTAAGATCTTTGTACCATCGGAAGTGGCAAGCAGCCGGTAACCGTCTTTGTAGTAATCTACGGAAAACTGTTTGGCATATTCTAACTCCATGCTGCTTTCGTATACCAGTTCGTCACTGATCCGGTCTTTCGCAGAATCGGAAGAAGGACTGCTACAGCCGCACAGCCCTAACAGTCCTGCTAAAAATAAACAGCATATTGCAATTACTTTTTTTCTTCCTTTCATATTCTCATCCTCTTATTCCACGGACTGTAACGTATCCGAGCGGAATGTCAGGGTATACTCGATCTCATGCGGTTTGCTCATCGCTACCGTATCACCGATAACGCTTACCGGCTCATCAAATGCCGAAACAGGGATTTCAAAGACAGAACCTCCTTCGGTACTACTTGGCAGATACTTTGTTCCGTCTACGATCATATAATCATAGTTCGGACTATCCCACTGTACGGTTGCAGTAACTGCTCCGCCTTCTGCCTTAATCTTGACCGGTGAAAGGATCGTTGCTTTTCCACTGCCGCCCTCAAACGTGATCTCCATGGTATAATTACCGTCTTCAAGTGCACTGATCTCTGTTTTTGGACCTTCCTCTTTTACCGGTGTCGGATTGGTCACATAAACTTTATGATCATACCATTTTCCCTTTGTTCCGATCAGTGCAAGGTCAAATTCCTGATCTAATGCCTTTACCGGTACATCAAATCCATAGACTTCTTCCGTTGTACCATCACTGTAAGTTACCGTGTCTGTGGTTGGCTCTAACAGATTCTTCTTATCATTTTTTGCATTTTTCGCAAGTCCTACATACAGATTTACGATTTTTTTAGAGCGCAGTGAGACATGGATCGTCATCTCGCCGTCTTTTACGGTCAGAGTTCCCTTTCCGTCATATGCCTCATTGACCTGAAACATGCCATTGTCCGTAACAAAGTCCGCTTTGTATACACCGTCGGCAAGCTCCGCTTCTTTCTGCTCTTCTTTTTCTTCTTTCTCTTTTTGATCTGTGTCTTTCTGATCTGTCTGTTCCACAGATGTTTCTGTTTTTTTCTGGGTATCTGTTCCATTGCCGGAGCATCCACTAAGAATTGTGGATGCTGCCAGCATGATGGTCAATATCGCAACTGTAATACTTTTTTTCTTCATCGTATACTCCTGCTATTTCATTGCCTCTGCAGTATGATCTACATAGATCTGCTGGATGTCCTTGATCTCGCCAAGACCTGTGATCTGTGTATCTACACTGTCAAATTTTCCGGACGCTTTGAACATGCTTAACCAGGAATCATCATCGTCTCCTGCCATATCATTGTTTGCATGATCTCCTGCTACGACCATTAACGGACGAAGAACTACTTTTTTATATCCTGCTTTTTCTACTGCATCAATAACAGATTCACAGGAAGTCTCTTCCGGCTCACCCTCTACGGTTCCGATAAATACATTGTCATAGCCAAGTTCTTTCATCTGTGTCTGCATCTGGCTGTAAGATACTTTTGCAGTATGGGAAGTACCATGACCCATAAATACGAACGCTGTTCCGTCTTCTTTTGCTGCATCAAGGCTGTCATAGCCGGCATCTTTTACGGCTTCTGCTGTCAATGCTTTCGCTACGGCTTCCTTATCGCTGTTTACAGCGTCTGCATCTGCTCCGACTTCTCCAAGAAGCGGTTCTGCAATTTTTACGGTTTCAAACTTGTCCTTATAGTTCTCTACCGCTTCCACTAATTCATCATATTCTGCACCATGCATTAAGTGTGTTGGCTGTACTACCAGATTCTTTACACCGTTGTCTATTGCACGCTCTAATGCCTGATCTACGTTATCAATTTTTTCTCCGTCACGCGCCTGTACATGGTTGATGATAATCTGTGCGGTAAATGCTCTTCTGACGGACCAGTCCGGATTTGCTTCCTGCAGAGCATCCTCTATTCCTTTGATGTCAGCAACACGGCTGTCATTAAAGGAGGTTCCAAAACTTACTGCTAAAATTTCATTTTCGCCAATATCATCCTGATTTCTGGCATCATCTTTAGATGCATCGCCGGTATCTCTTCCAAAATAATCCGGATCAGCATTTTCGCCCTCTACTAATTCTTTCTGGGCATCGGTCAGTGCATCCCATGCTTCCTTCGCTTCGGCACACTGCTCGTCTGTCTTATCGTTTCTTTCCTGTACATAAATGGCATCGATCAGTGCTGCAACCTTATCTGCGGCTTTTTTGTCCGCATCTTTATCGGATTCTGTATCCGCTTCTTTTTCTGTCTTGGCTGCTTTGTCACTTGTTGCCTCTTTGCTGCTTCCGCATCCTGTAATGCAGAATGCTCCCATCATAGTTGCCATCAATAATGCTACGACTCTTCTCTTCATGTTTCCTCCTTAGGGTGTTCGTTAGAATTTTCAGAGCAACCGGCTGCATCCTCGCGAAGCGTTTTTTTATAAAATTACAGAGTCATCCCCTGTAAAATTAAGATCAAAATAAAAACCCTCTGCCTGTACAGGTAAAGGGTTTATACGCAAAAGAAACGCATCAAAATTCCAAAACAGAAATTCTCATACATCAATATGTACAACCAGTTACTCGTGGCTTGAAACAAATGTTTCTGTACAGCACTCAGGCAGGTCTCCCGGCTTAAAGATCTCTGCATCCGTCATCTTCCCGGTTTCCCAGTGATATCTCGACTTCTGCTCCCTAATTACGGTGACGAGTTCGTACAGGATTTGCACCTGTTTCCCTTTTCACCGAAGCCAGCCATGAAAAGTATTGTCTGAAATACAAAATGACTGCTTCGACACCTGACTGCTATTTATTCAGTTTTTTCTTTGTGCCTGTGTATCACACAGCACATTCCGCCATCCGGCGAATCGCATTTATTGTAACATACTTCACCGGCTGCCGCAATGGTTCCAGCCGTATTCTGCCTAAGATTCTTCTAACTTCTTTCCTGCACATTTTGGTACAATGGAAAAATAATCTAAGATCGTTGCCGCAATATCGGCAAATGTATCCCGTGTGCCATAGTTCGTTCCTGCCTTGACCGGCTGGCCATACAGAATGAGTGGCGTATACTCTCTGGAGTGATCCGTAGATGGTGTACTAGGGTCACATCCGTGATCTGCAGTGATCATCAGGATATCCTCATCCCTCATTTTTTCTAAGATCTCCGGCAGACGTTCATCAAAGTAAGTCAGTGCTTTTGCATAACCGTCCACATCATTCCGGTGTCCGTAGAGCATGTCATAGTCCACTAAATTGACAAAACAGATACCCTCAAAATCTCTTTCCATATACTCCAATGTCTTATTGATACCATCTTCATTTCCGGTAGTCCGTACGAATTCCGTAATACCCTTTCCTGCAAAAATATCGTTAATCTTTCCAACGGCAAGTACGTCTAACCCTGCTTCTTTCATCTGATCCAACATCGTGACTGCCGGCGGTTCTAATGAAAAATCATGTCGGTTCGATGTTCTTGTGTAATTGCCGGATTCCCCGATAAACGGTCTTGCGATCACACGACCCACACCATGTTCCCCTGTCAGTATCTTTCTTGCGATCTTGCAGTACTCATAGAGCTGTTCTACCGGAACAACCTCTTCATGGGCTGCGATCTGAAAAACCGAATCTGCGGAAGTATATACGATCAGATCTCCGGTTCTTCGATGTTCATCTCCGTAATCTTTGATCACTTCCGTACCGGAATATGGTTTGTTACAAAGTACACCCCTTCCGGTCTGTTTTGAGAATTCCTCTAGGATTTCTTTTGGAAAGCCGTTCGGATAAGTCGGAAGTGGCGCTTTAGAAATAATTCCCGCAATCTCCCAGTGTCCGATGGTTGTGTCTTTTCCTTTGGAGCTTTCCGTCATTCTTGCAAACGCTGCCGTTGGATGTTCCTCTTTGTCATTGACTGCCATTCCGTCAATGTTAAAATATCCTAATTTTTTCATATTTGGCATGGAAAAATACGGACTCTTAGAAACTGCAAGGATCGTGTTACTTCCTGCATCTCCATATTCTGCTGCATCCGGCATTTCTCCCATGCCCACACTGTCTAATACGATTAAAAATACCCGCTTCATTGGTGCCTCCTCCGAATTTTTCTATGTAAAAATTATACGTTCTTTTCTAAGTATGGTCAAGAAATGATCCGAAATCTTCCGTCTACTTTTCTGTCTGTGTCTTTGCAGAGGAATCTACCGGAGTGATAATAATATTCTGTGCAGATACACCGGTTTTTCTCTTAACAATATCTTCCACCTGTGCCCGTTTTGCATCGGTTGCATCTTTTCCCATATCCAGTACGACATCGGCGGAATCATCCGTAATGCTGACTACAACGTTACTGAATCCCTTTGCCTCTAAAAGCATCTCTGCCGCTTCTTCCTTTTCAGCGGTGTCGGTCATTTTGACCATCTGCTCAATGGCAGACTGTCGGCTTGCCTCTTCTAATTCTTTGTTGTTGATGATCTCTAATAAAGATTCTTTGTTTTTAGACCGCACCTGTTCTCTCGACAGCTTTGCCTCTGCTGCAAAATTAACGGTCTCTGCACCGGTACTGGTTAAGACTGCTTCGCCCGGATTTGCCGACTCTGCTTCCTCTTCACTCATTCCTTCCGCAGAAGTCTCTGATGTCGCCTGTGATGCATCTGCTACCTCTTCTGATGCCTCTGTGTCCGTAAAAATCTCCTCGCTCTTGCTGTCTTCATCCGAAATCTCATATTCTTCTTTTACTTCTTTTTTGCTTGCCGTTTCCTTCGTATCGTTCTTTAAACCTGTGTTGCTGTAGCTGAGATAACCGGCTGCCGCGATCATCAGTGCTAATCCTGTAATGATGAGCTGATTCTTCTTAAATATTTTTTTCATGGATACCTCCTAATCCGCTTTCATTTTTACTATTTCTATTTTATGTGCCTCTATGGGAAATAATGCTATTACGATGTCCTGTATTTTTTTCTTTACCGCCGGGTCTGTTGCTCCCTGCGCTACCACTACAACCCCTTCCACCGTACCTTCGTTTTCTTTATCCGATGCAAAACTTTTTGTGTCCTCTGCCTCCGTGATCATCACCCTGACCTCTCCGACCCCTTCCGTATGCTTTAAAATGCGTTCTAACCGCTCCTCTAACTGTTCTCCACCTGCCTCTTCATTCGCCTTAAAATCCATTTTCGATTCTGTCTTTTTTTCTGTCGGTATCGCAAGCACAAGTACCAGAACCCCCAAAAGTGCGAGGATCAAAAGATTATTCCGATTCCCCATAATGTTCCTGATAATATCCGCTCCTTTCTTCGACGTATCCATTCTGCAATCCCTCCAATCCTTCCATATCCGTCAGACCGCTCTCTGCTTTATAAGTTTCAAATTCCTCTACCAGTGAAAAAAAATCCACGCCGCTGCTGACCCGGTTTAACAGTGGCAGGAACACCACCACTAAAAGTATCATTTTTACTGCAAATTGCAGATACTTCTGATAGGATTTCTTTGGCACCAGATAGAGGATCAGTGTCAGGAAAAAATACAACATCAAAAAGGTTTTCAGCCACTCTAAAACAGCACTCATCTCATTCCTCCTAAACCACAAAAGATGTCGTTGCACACATCATCGCAACGGTAATAAAAACCATAAATACGGTCGTAGTGATCACACGCATCAACATCTCGCCTCCATGTGCCGCACCGCTCATTGCTCCCGCGATCCGCTTATCCGCAATCGGTTCTAAAAATGCTGCCATACACTTATAAAGCAGTGTAATGATCAATACCTTACAAAACGGGATCAATGACAAAAATATCAGCAAAAACATCGCAGCCACTCCGACACTGTTTTTAATGACCATCCCGGAACCGATGAAAATATCACCAATCGCCGCTGCCGCACCGCCAATCCCGGGGATCAGGCTCAAAGACTTTGTCAGGGTTGTTCTGCTCGCATAGTCAACCGCCGGTGCGATCATTCCCTGTACAACGTTTAGACCAACCACGATCGTCAGCACCAGTTTGGCACCCCAACTGAAAATATCGCGTACCAGTTCTGCCGTTTTTGAAAACACTTCTTCTTTCATCATGCAGTTTGTTAAATAAAACAGAACATACAAATTGATCAGTGGCAGCAGTACATAGATCATCAGCACTTCGATCCCATACAGGATAAAAAAAGTCAGTTCATAAAAGGACATGGCACTCATCGCGTTTCCGGCAAAGACCATGATCGCTAAATAAGAAGGCAGCAGCATTTTCATAAAGCCTGTCACATTTTGAAGCAGATGGCTGACAATCTCGGAGGTCACGGAAAAGGATTTTAAAACAAACAGCATCAGCACCAGATAGGTCAAAACGTAGCAAAGCTCCGTAATATAGGAATTTTCAACCAGTCCTAAAAAGTTCTGCAAAATACTGAAGATCAATACCAGTACCACGATCTGCATCATGCTTTTCTTATTTTCCTCAAGTTCTCCCACCAGTGCCTCTTTGATATAGCCTCCGATCCCTGCAAGGCTTTCCAACGCTCCCTGCTTTGAGATACTCCCCACCAGTTCCGAGAAAGTCATTCCCGTTTCCCGCCCTGAAAATTCGTCCAGATCTGAAAAAAGATTTTCCTTCGTCAGATAGCCCAGCATCTCTTTTCTTTCTGTGTCAAAGTCTACATCAGAATCTGCTTCTTTCTCCAGACCTGTATCCAATTCCCTGTCCAAATCGGTATCTGCCTCTTTCTTCTCCGCCTGTACCTGCAACGGAAATATCACCATGCATAAAAGCAATAATATTCCAATAAAAAATAAATTTACCTTTAACTTTCCTATGTAACATCCAAAATCACAACTTCTTAAAACATCTCTGTCTCTCATAAAAAATCCCCAACCGTCTGCAGCAATGCCAGCAATACCGGCATACTCACAAAAAGAATGGACACCTTGCCAAACAATTCGATCTGGCTCCCGACCGCACCATAGCCCGCATCCTTACAGATTTCTGCCGCAAACTGTGCCACATAGGTAATTCCCATCATTTTTAACATCAGGCGGATATAACCGCCATCCAGGTTCAATACGGTCTCAATCCTGCCAATGTACTCCACAACAATTTCTAACTTTGTCACCAGATAAATAAAAATGCAGACGCAGGTTCCAAGACTGATGAGCATCCCATACTCTGCCTTATATGATTTCAATGGGATTGCCAGACAGACACCTGCCATGCCGATCATTGCAATTTTTAAAATATCCATACTTCCCCCTATAATGCAAACAAATCCTTCATCGTTGAAAACAATTCGTAGATATATGGTACGATCCAGAACAATACCAGCAGCAGTCCTGCAAGACTTGTCAAAAATGCCTGCTCCTCTCTGCCGCTGTGCTTTAATATCTGCGTTAACACAGTCACGATGATCCCGATTGCAGCAATTTTAAAAATCAGATTTACACTCATATGTTCTCCTTTACAGTAACACGATAATCAGAAGCAGTCCCCCAAAGAGACAGACACTCTGATATACCTTCTGCTTATTTTCCCGTTCCTCCCACATCTTTTGGATCTTCTCTTCCACGCGGTTGATGTACATTTCCACAGAAGCGATCTGACTTTTGCTGTCCACCGGCTCTAACAGTCTGCCCATATCTAAAAGGATTGCAAATTCCTCCCGATTTAAAAAAAATGACCGTCTGTGTGCCTGAAAGCACTCTCTCCAAAGCCTCTCCACTTCCTCTGTCTGGTGATACAGGATTTTTTCCGTAAACTCCATCAGCGGCTCTTCGAATGGTGCTCCCGCTTTCTTTGCCATATCTGTGACTGCCTCTGCGATCGGAAGCCTGACATATTCTAACTGCTTTTCAAAGATGATCAGCATTTCTTTCATCGCTAAAAGCTGTCGCTCCTCTTCCCGAAATCTTTCTAAAAAAGTCAGACATCCGCCCACCGAAGCAGTCAGGATCAAAACACTTCCTAAAATCTTTAACATATTTTTTCTAAGTTCTCATCATAGATATGGAACCTTCTCCTGCCATTTTCTGCTTTTTCTAAGAGGACGATCCTGCCAAACATCTGCTGTTCTAACATTTCTTTCAGGTATTTTTTTCTCGAAAGCTCTTTCATATCGTAAGCATGTACGGTCCCGATAATACGGCTGCCCGAATAGATGGCCTGCTCCATTGCCCGGCAGTCCTCCCTGCTTCCGATCTCGTCCACCGCAATGATCTGCGGTGCCATCGAACGCAGCATCAACAGCATTCCAAAGGATTTTAAACAGCCGTCTAAGACATCACTTCGGATCCCGATATCGTTTTGCGGGATTCCCTGACGGCAGGCAGCAATTTCGGAGCGCTCATCTATGATACTGATCTTCATTCCATGCAGCCTGTCCGAACCGTTTGACAAAATCCGGATAGCATCTCTTAAATAAGTAGTCTTACCGATTCCGGGAGGCGAAACGAACAGGGTATTATAAATATTGTTCCTATGTATCAGATATGGGATGATGTCTTTTGCACAGCCACGTTTTTCTCTTGCCACACGGATATTCAAAAAATAAATATTCGACAGGCTTAACACCTTACCACCGTCCATCACTACTTGTCCTGCCACTCCGATGCGGTGTCCACCCTGCATAGTGATAAATCCCCTTTTCATCTCATCCTCATAGGCATAGAGTGAATAACTGCTGATGAACTTTACCATGCTTTTAATATCCTCTTTCGTGGCACAATAGGCATTTACCTGGCTTCGTTCTAATCTGCCTGTTTCTTTTTTTAAATACCACTCTTCATTTTCCATATGAAAGATCACAGGCTGTCCGATCCTGATACGGATTTCCTCTAAGGTATTTTCTTTCATCGTAACTTTTTGCAGTGTTTCCCGCAGATGCAGCGGAAAGATATGAAGCAGTTCTTCCTGCATAGATGCTCCCTCCTGTCTTTTGGTTTGTCCTTAAAACATTTATATGAAGGGCTTTTGGATTTATGCATAAAAAGAGTACTGCCACGATTTCTCTACGACAGTACTCTCTACATTCATGTCTTTTTTATATTTACATATTTATTTTTTATATTTATTTCCTTCTATTGTTCTTATCCTTACAATCTGAAATAATAGATAGCCGGTGTATCATATCCGCCTTTTGCATCAATATCATAGATCACGAATTTAAAATAATTGTATTTGCCTAATTTCTTAAGATCAACACTGCCCTTATAATCTCCTGTTACAGGATCATATTTGTCAAGCATTGCATTGTTCATAACATTTGTTAACTTCGTTCCACTCTTATATGAGGCATTATTCAGGTTCAACGGGATCATTGCCGATGCACAATCTCTTCCTTTTGTATCTGTTTGTCTGGAATTTTTCTGTTTTTTCGTACAACGGAACCAAATAGCCCCGGCTTTGTGCAGTTTGCCAATCCAAAAACTTGAAACCGCCTTTTGACACCCTGATCCTATAACGTAAAAAGAGACCATCTTACGATAGTCTCTCCATTTCGCTGTCTTAGTTATATTTACGTTTTCTTGCAGCTTCTGATTTCTTTTTACGTCTTACGCTTGGTTTTTCGTAATGTTCTCTCTTACGAATCTCCTGCTGGATACCTGCTTTTGCACAGTTTCTCTTGAATCTACGTAAAGCGGAATCTAAAGTCTCGTTCTCTTTTACGATTACATTTGACATAGTCTCACACCTAACCTCCCTCCAGTTGTAAATTGTGCTCCAACTGTTTGGGTAATATTTGCACTATTAATTATTATAACAGATAATCCCTGTAAGTCAATAACTTACGGTGTTTTTATTTTCGGATTTTTATTCAATATATATCTTGCCTTCGCCTGCATTATTACTTTCAACATGAAAACCACTCTCTGACTGTCTCATAGGCTCTACCCTTGTAGAATACCCTTCACCTTTCTTCAAATTTTTCAGTGTCAGACTATTCTTTGTGGTATATTTGATATATTCATCGTTATCTTTATAGTAACGCACCTTATAGACATTAGCTCCGGATACTTTATCCCAACTGAGTTTTACCGAATTGGATTTTTTCCACTCATATTTCAGATTCTCTATTTTCCCTTCCGGTTCTGTGACCACTTCTAACGGTTCTGAATATTTTTTCTTTCCGGAGGAATCCACGGAATATATTCTGACATAATAACTGCTTCCCGGTTTCAAATCATGTATATAGGTACTACATATATTATGATTCCTTGTGTCCACATAAATGTGGCCAACTTTCCGGTATCCATCCTGTTTATTTTTTGACACTTCAATGATATAAGGCTCTTCGACCGTCTTCCCTCTCCACTGAATTATGACATTCTCATTCGTGGCATCTGTCTGCTGAAACTCTCCATCAGCTATAAACTCCACAATTTTTATAACTGCCAATGCTGCTGCTAAAACAATGATGATCACAACAAGCACTCTGTCTTTTTTCTTATCCGGTTCTTCCTTTTTTTCTAATAATTCTTCCATACCCGACTCCTGTTTATCAATTTTTCCTATTCTTTCTCCCAATTTCAGTAAAATAACGTGTAAAAGACAAATGCCTTTTACACGTTACTACCGTTCTTATTTCTTGTATTTGAGCTTCCAGCAATAATTTGCATTACCTGCTAACCCGGAAACATACTTATTGCCGACCTTTTTTTGTGGTGCAATATAGAAATAATAAGTTTTTCCTGATTTCAGCTTACTTTTACCGCATTTTGTGATGACGGTTCCAGTCTTTGTAGTTGTCTGGAATTTCTTATACCCGGAATCCTTCTTATTAGAAACATATACTACATAACGGTTTGCACCTTTAATCTTATCCCAATTGATCTGAATTCCTTTTTTGCTCTTATTATTCTTTGCTTTTGTAACATCCGGCTGTGGGCTTACATATTTCCAGGAAGACCAGCCGCCATACATTTTCTCATTCTTACTATTTAAAGCATATGCACGAACTCTGACCTTATAGAAATTATGCTTCTTTAATGCAGACGTCTTGATATAAGTCTGAGGATATGTTGAACTTGTGGTTACCGTTTTAATCTTAGAATCCTTATCCTTATATGCGGTGTAAAGCTGATACTGATATCCGTCTGCACACTCTATTGTAGAATTTCTTACAGAAATTTCCGATAAATTCTGCCAATAGTAATTTACCTCTACACCACTCACTTTAGAAGGTTTTACCGAAACATTCCCTCTAGATATATAATCACCTGACCATGCAATAGTCATTCCATCGGCATATTTTCTTCCTCCGGTAACGCGAATTGTATATGATGCATTTTTTGTAAGATTTTTCAGTGTCACACTTGTTCCGGTCGTTATACACTGCATCTTTGCTGTACTTGTTGTATAATATTCCACTTCATAAACGTCTGCTCCCGGTACTGCGGACCAATTCACAGTAATGGAATTCGTTGTAGATTTTGTATGTGTAAGTGTAGCCGGTGCCTTATCCGGTTTAGTAACTACTGCAACCGGTGCGGAAGTATCTCCCCATATTTTCTCATATGTTTTACTATCATTAACAAATGGTGTTATCCGCACATAATATGTCTTTCCTGCTTCCAGATTACTTATCCATGTTGGTGATGAATACTCATTTTCATCCACCACAATATAACCTGTAGACGGCTGTTCCGAAATCTCCACCTTATATCTTGTATCACTGCCTCCTAAACAGGACCAGCTTACCTCTACAGATGTAGACGAACCTTCAATCTGCTTTAACCCTGTAATAGGTGATGGTTTACTTGCTGCTTTTACTGGAAATGCAGTGATCAGAACTAATGCAAAGGCTGCTACTAATGTCAGGATCAATCTGTTTCCCACATTTTTGAAACTCTTTCCCATAGTCTCCTCCTTAGTTTTTATTTGTTTTAATTAATGCTTTTTTATTTTAACAAAATAACATGTAAAAGACAATATATCTTTTACACGTTATTCCTGTTTTTCTGATATTTTCTGTTTTTAGTAGGTCATTGACCAACGTTTTGTGGCATTTCCTGCTGTACCTGACTGATACTTATTGTCTACCTTCTTCTGTGCCACTACATAGAAGTAATATGTTTTTCCTGATTTCAGCTTGTTTTTACCATATTTTGTGATGGTCGTGCTGTTCTTTCCAGTTGTCTGGAACTTCTTATAACCGGAATCCTTTTTTGTAGAAACATATACTACATAACGGTCTGCACCATTGATCTTATCCCAGTTGATCTTAATTCCTTTTTGGGTATGTTTCTTACTTGTCACATCCGGCTGTGGGCTTACATATTTCCAGGAAGACCATACGCCATAAATCTTCTCATTCTTGCTGTTTAAGGAATAAGCACGCACTCTGACTTTGTAAAAATTATGGTTTTTCAAAGCAGATATCTTCATGCTTGCTGACACCTGATTCGAAGAACCCGGATTGTTCTGGTTTACGGTAATACTCTTAACCTTTGTCTCTTTATCCTGACCTTTGTATGCAGTGTAAAGCTGATACTGGTATCCATCCGCACATGCTTTTGCTTTGTTTGTAATACTGATCTTTGACAGGTTCTGATAATATCCGCTTACTTTGATGCCTTCCACTTTTGTGGATTTTACCGGAACATCGTATTTGGTATGATAGTTGCCCCATGCTCTTCCCGTGCCATCCGTATATTTCTTTCCGGCACGCACCTTGATCGTATATCTCGCATCTTTGGAAAGTTTTTTTAAAGTAACACTGGTTCCTGTTGTCTCTTTTGTAAATTCATTGGCTGTACCGGACTGGCTGTAAACAACCTGATACACATCTGCTCCCGGTACTGCTGACCATTTGACCTTGATCGTATCTGTTGATGATTTTACATGTGTCAGACTTGCCGGTGTGCTATCCGGTGCGGTCACAACCCGCAATGGCCGGGATGTGGTTCCCTTAACTTTTGTATATTTATTCAATCCTTCAATATTATATTTAAAAGGAGTGATACGAACATAATAAACTTTTCCTGCACCTAATTTTGTCAGAGTGATAGACGCAGAAGACTGGCTTTCCTTATATGTCCAGTAACCACTGGACATCTGTTCCGACATTTCAACTTTAAAACGAACCTCACTTCCCGGGCAGGACCAGCTGATACCTGCTGAAGTCGTAGAAGCATCTGTCTGTTTCATATCTGCTACTAACGGAACACTGCTATCTGCCTTTACCGGAACGGTTGTCACAAGCATTAATAAAAATGCTGCTGCAAATGTCATGACAAATCTGCTCCAAACACTTTTTGAACTTCTCTTCATAGTTTCTCCCTAAACTTTTGACATTTTATTTTAACTGCTCTTCTAATGCACTCTTTGCCTGTGCTAATGCATCTGCGATTCCGGCCGGATTTTTTCCGCCTGCCTGTGCCATATTCGGACGACCGCCGCCACCGCCGCCAACGGTTTTTGCAATGGCTTTGATCAGATTACCTGCATGAGCACCGGACTTCATTGCTGCATCGGTTGCCATGGCAACAAGGTTGACTCTTCCGTCACATTCGGATGCTAATACAATAACACCTTCACCCAGCTTTTCCTTTAACTGGTCGCCTAGATCTCTTAAGCCGTTCATATCCACACCGTCTGCACGGACTGCTAAAAGCTTAGTGCCCTTCACTTCTTCTACCTGATCCATCACATCGCCAAGTGCTTCTTTTGCTGCCTTGCTCTTTAAGGATTCATTCTCACTCTGAAGGGCTTTCATCTCTGCCATCAAGTGCTCTAATTTTTCTACCAGACTCTGTGGGTTTGTCTTTACTAATTTAGAAGCCTGCTCTAAAGTGTCCTCTAAGGTGTCATAGTAATGGAATACTCCCTCGGAAGTCAGTGCCTCAATACGGCGTACACCGGCTGCAACACCAGATTCCGATACAATCTTAAATGCACTGATATTGCTTGTATTGTCGACATGTGTTCCTGCACAAAGCTCTGTGGAAAAATCTCCCATGCTGACCACGCGTACACTCTCACCGTATTTTTCTCCAAAGAGTGCCATTGCACCGGTCTTTTTCGCTTCGTCTAAGGACATGATCTTCGTTTCAACAGGAAGTGCCTCGGCAATCTTTTCATTTACCAGAGCTTCTGTCTTTGCGATTTCTTCCGGAGTCATTGCTGCAAAATGTGAGAAGTCAAAACGAAGTCTCTTATCATCTACATAGGAACCATGCTGTTCTACATGGGTACCCAAGACTTCACGCAGCGCTCTTTGTAATAAATGGGTCGCACTGTGGTTTCTTCTTGTCAGGGAGCGTCTCTTCTCCTCAACTTCTAATGTAGCCACATCACCGGTCTTTAACATACCGCTGACCATTTTTCCGACATGACCGATCCTTCCACCACGCAGCTTGATCACATCTTCTACCTGGAATTTTCCATCCTTTGTTGTGATAAATCCGTGGTCTGCACACTGTCCACCCATAGTTGCATAAAATGGCGTCTGCTCTACGATCACAGTTCCCATATCACCATCGGAAAGTGCTTCTACGATCTCTCTTTCTGTGGTAAGAACCGTGATCTTTGACTCATGTACTAATCTGTCATAGCCGACAAACTCACTGGTAATGGAGGTGTCAATCTCATCATATACAGTTGCATCTACTCCAATATAGGTGGTCTCTTTTCTGGAACTGCGGGCTTTTTCTCTCTGCTTTTCCATGCATTTTTTGAATCCCTCTTCATCAATGGTAAAGCCCTTTTCCTCTAAAATCTCCTGTGTCAGATCCATCGGGAATCCATAGGTATCATATAATTTAAATGCATGCTCGCCGGAAAGCACCTTCGTACCTGCTGCTTCCATTTCTTTTTGCATGTCCTCTAAAATACCAAGTCCCTGATCGATCGTCTTATTGAATTTTTCTTCTTCCTGACTTAATACCTTTAAGATAAAGTCTTTCTTTTCCTCTAATTCCGGATATCCGTCTTTACTCTCTGCAATGACGGTCTTACTCAGCTCTGCCAAGAACTGTCCTTCGATACCCAGCAGTCTGCCATGTCTTGCTGCACGGCGGATGATCCTGCGCAGTACATATCCTCTTCCCTCGTTTGATGGCATAATTCCATCGGAGATCATAAAGGTTGCGGAACGGATATGATCGGTGATCAGACGGATCGATACGTCGTCTAAAGCATCGGTCTGATAGGTCTTATGGGAAATCTCGCAAATTCTATCACGGATTGCCTTCATCGTATCAATATCAAATACGGAATCCACATCCTGTACTACGACTGCAAGACGCTCTAATCCCATACCGGTATCAATGTTCTTGTTCTCAAGTTCTTCATAGTTGCCATGTCCGTCACCGTTGAATTGGGTAAACACGTTATTCCATACTTCCATAAAACGGTCGCACTCACAGCCCACTTTACAGTCCGGACTGCCACAGCCGTATTTTTCTCCACGGTCATAATAAATTTCAGAACACGGACCGCAAGGACCTGCACCATGCTCCCAGAAGTTGTCACATTCTCCGTTTTCATCACGGTAAAAACGTGTGATCTTCTCTGCTGGAACACCGATCTCTTTTGTCCAGATGTCGAATGCCTCATCATCTTCTCCATAAATAGAAGGATAGAGTCTCTCCGGCTCCATACCGATGACTTCTGTTAAAAATTCCCAGCTCCATGCGATTGCCTCATGTTTGAAATAATCACCAAAGGAAAAGTTACCAAGCATCTCAAAAAAGGTCAGATGTCTTGCTGTCTTACCAACATTTTCAATATCTCCTGTACGGACACATTTCTGGCAGGTTGTCACTCTTCTTCTCGGTGGAATCTCCTGTCCTGTAAAATAAGGCTTTAACGGTGCCATTCCCGCATTGATCAACAGTAAACTGTTATCATTATGCGGAACCAGCGAAAAGCTGTTCATTACTAAATGTCCCTTACTCTCAAAAAACTCCAGATACATTCTTCGGAGCTCATTTACACCATACTTCTTCACGATCTGTTCCTCCAAAATCTATTTCTCGTTTGCTTCTGATTTTGCATCCTTGCTCATTCTCCATTTTTTTCCGGCAAACACACCGGCGACTGCAAGAATTACAAATACAACGAATTTAATAAAATACTGCAGAAAACTTGCTAAAAATGCCATATTACTTCCTCCATCTTCTATAAAACACTATGTTTTATCATATCATAGGCAAAATCTTATTTCAAGATGTCACCCAGACCTAATTGCTCATTTTTTCCACTTTCCAATTCCACGTCATCTAAAAGTCCGCTTCCATCGGCTGCCGTGGTTGCCAACGTGTCACAGCGTTCGTTCTGCGGATGTCCGTCATGCCCTCTTACCCATACAAACCGAACTTCGTGCGGCTGCATTACTTCTAACAGCCGTTTCCACATATCCACGTTCTTAACAGGCTTCTTGTCCGACTTTTTCCAACCGCGTTTTACCCAGCCACCGATCCAGTTCTGGTTAAAGGCATCGACTACATATTTCGAATCTGAATAGACTGTAACCTGACACGGTCTGTTCAATGCCTCTAAGCCTCGGATGACCGCTAACAGCTCCATGCGGTTATTTGTCGTCTTTTTATACCCTGCTGACAATTCCTTTTCATGCAGTGTCCCGCTTTTATCTATATAGTGCAGCACCACGCCATATCCTCCCGGCCCGTCGGGATTTCCTCTGGCTGCCCCATCTGTATACATTGTGACTTCCATTTTTGTTCTCCTTATCAATAATATCTATAATTCAAATATCTGGTTCTCCTCCCGGATATCCATAACCTTTTTTGCTAATTCCGGTTCTCCCGCCAAAATCAGTTCCTTTTTATATTGCGGGATCAGATCGTATCTTCCCCACAAATGCATTGGGAATACAGCATCTGCATCCATAGTATGCAAAAAATAGTCGATTCCATTCTTATACCGCTCCTCTAGCCGCATATCCATCACTACAAATGCAACATCCATATGGACTCCTAAAAGCGGTTCTAACTCCTTTCGGAATTCTTCTCTCATTCTCCGGCGGTATGCCTCATCGTGCGTCTCGCCCTTTCGCACATACCAGCTCCAGTCGTTTAAATCTCCTGCATGAAAGATCGTCTTTCCACCATAGTGTACCAAAAAAGAGACTCCTGCATCATTCGAACCGAGTGCCTGCACCTTTAACTCTCCCATATCATAGGTTTCGCCCCGTCTTGCAGTAATCATCCGCTCTTTTACGGAAAAGTCAACGCCGTTACGCTCTAAATATTTCCTGTTAAAACGCATATCGTTTCCTAAGAAAAATACCATGTCCGGGTATTCCATTCCCCATTTTAAAGACTCTAACCAGAAGTGGTCACGATGTCCGTGGCTTGAAAAAATATAGTGTTTTTTATAGTTAGAAAAATCAGGAAGCTCCCCTTGAAAGTCCACTTCCGGAGTTCTTGACTTATCAAAGTAGTCGAATAGCAGCAGGGTATCCTCGATCTCCACTGCAAAACAACTGTGCATTATATAGATGATCCTCATTTCATTCTGCTCACAATCTCATTTGCTTTTTTATAAATCTCCTGCGGTTCTTCACTGATAAAGAACTGCCCATCCTCATAGAGGATCTTTCCATTGACCATTGTTAATTTTACATTCTGCTTGCTGCCGCTGTAAACCAGATTTTTTGTAAGATTATGCTCCGGCTGCATATTCGGCTGCATCAGGTCCATTAAGAACAGATCCGCTTTTTTCCCAACTGCCAGACAGTCGCAGTCTGACAATCCCATTGCCTTTGCACCACCTGTCGTTGCCATGTACAGCACATCGTTTGCATCCATGACTGCTGCATCGTGTTCTCTTAACTTTGCAAGACCGGTTACTAAAAACATCTCCCGGAACATATCCAAACAGTTGTTACTTGCCGGACCGTCCGTGCCGATCGCCAGATTGATCCCTGCCTCCTGCATTTTTTTCAAAGGAGCGATCCCACTTGCTAATTTCAGATTAGATGCCGGATTTGTGACAACCGATAAGTTCCGTTTTGCAAAAATATCTATATCCTCATCGTCAAACCAGATGCAGTGATATCCGCCACCGCCGTAACGATAGAGTCCCATTTCTTCAAATAACTGTGTCGGAGATTTGCCATAACGCTGTCTGCACTCCTCTACTTCTCTTTTTGTCTCGGAATTATGGGTGTATACCGGTGCATGGTATTTTTCACTTAATCCTGCCAAACCCTCTAACAGCTTTTTATCCGTTGTATACTCTGCATGAAAACCTAATTTATAACTGCAAAGTTCATGATAATCATTATAGGTTACATACTGCTCTTCTAATTCTTCTAAAGAACTTGTAAAATTATTCAGTCCACTGACCTGTACGATCCGAAAACCGCAATCCACACATGCCTGTATCACTTCTTTCGGATAAATGTACATATCAAATGCAGAGGTAATTCCGCTTGTTAAATATTCCATAATGGCTATTTTTGCAAAGATGTATGCTTCCTCGCCTTTTAGCTTTGCTTCATTTGGAAATACCTGCTCATTCAGCCATTCCTGCAATGGAAGGTCATCTGCCATAGAGCGTAAAAATGTCATTGCGGAGTGTGTATGCGCATTTTTAAATCCCGGCATCAGCAGATTTCTCTTCACATCGATCTCACGGTCCCATAAGATCACATCCCCCGGCTCTTTACAGACCGAGGAAACATCCTCTCCATCTCCGATATAGCAGATCGTATTTCCGCGTACCCAGAGTTCTCCCTCTGTGATATCCATGGTTTCTGTCAGTATTCTCGCATTGTAAAACCTGATATTCATCTATTTATTCAGCTCCTTATGCATTTTTAACACAGACTCATGTAACAGACGACGGATATATGGTGCCGCTTTTGCCGCGTTCTCCTGCACTTCCTGATGGGATAACGGATTTTCCGACATTCCCGCTGCCATATTGGTGACACAGGAAATTCCGCAGATCTGCATTCCCATATGATTGGCCGCGATCGCTTCGCATCCGGTGCTCATGCCGACTGCCGATGCTCCTAATATTTTTGCCGCACGCACTTCTGCCGGCGATTCATAGTTCGGACCTTTGAACTGGCAGTAAATCCCCTCTTTTAAGTCTAAACCGATTTCTTTTGCCGTCTGTCTTAAAATCTCCTGCAGTTTTTTATCATAGATCTCAGACATATCCGGGAAACGGACTCCTAATTCTTCTACATTTTCTCCGATCAGCGGAGAATCCACAAACATTGTAAGCTGATCGGTGATCATCATAATGTCGCCTGCCGCAAAACCATCCCCAAGTCCGCCTGCTGCATTTGTTAAAAATAAAATCTTTGCTCCTAACATTTTCATCAATCGGGTTGGCAGCACGACATCGGACATGGCATAACCTTCATAATAATGTACTCTTCCGTTCATCAATACCACCGGCACATCCTGCATATAACCAAAAATAAATTCTCCCGCGTGTCCCTGAACGGTCGAAACCGGAAATCCTTCGATCTCATGGTAGCTGATCTTTTTCACTTCTTCAAATTCATCGGCAAACTGTCCGAAGCCGGAGCCTAAAATAATGGCAACCTCCGGTACAAAATCGGTCTTTTCCCTGACACACTGATAACATTTTTCTAATTTTTCATAAATAGGATTCATAGGCTTATCCTCTCTTCTTTCTATAGATTTTCGGGCTAATTTTTGTTCTTTTTCCTATTATATCATTTTTTTTATACTTTTACAGATTTACTTTTTTCTTGCAGTACGATTAGAAACCCTATATAATGCTATAGGAGAAAAAATAGTCACACAGGAGAAAGGAGTTTTTTATGAATACCGAAAATGGTGTTATCAAAGATGCCAGATCACTTGGCACACCCAAAATGTTAATCTTAGGTCTTCAGCATATGTTTGCAATGTTTGGAGCCACCATCTTAGTACCAATTTTAGTCAACAGTTATTTCCACGGAGAGGGACTTTCAATCCAGGTTACTTTAATCTGTGCCGGAATCGGAACTTTATTTTTCCATTTCTGCACCAAGATGAAAGTACCTGCGTTTTTAGGTTCCTCTTTTGCTTTTCTTGGAGGATTCGCTACCGTTGCAGAACTTGACAGCGGTATTTTCGCTGATATGTCTTATGGTGAAAAATTACCATATGCCTGCGGTGGAATCGTAGTTGCAGGACTTCTTTACTTAGTCTTGGCACTGATCATCAAATTAGCCGGTGTAAAACGTGTTATGCGTTTCTTACCGCCTGTTGTAACCGGCCCGATCATCATCTGTATCGGTTTAAGCCTTGCACCAAGTGCGATTTCAAATGCTTCTACAAACTGGATCTTAGCATTGATCGCTCTTGCCGTTATCATTATCTTCAACATCTGGGGAAAAGGCATGTTTAAGATCATCCCGATCCTGATGGGTGTTGTAATTTCCTATGTTGCCGCAGTCATTTTCAACCTCTGTGGTATGACAAACCCTGACGGTTCTGCTATTTTAGATTTTGCTTCTGTCGCAAGTGCAAAATGGATCGGACTTCCACCTTTCCAGATCTGCAAATTTGACATTACCGCAATTCTTGTTATGGCACCGATTGCCATTGCTACCATGATGGAGCATATCGGAGACATTTCCGCTATTTCCGCAACGGTAGATGAGAACTTTATTGAAGATCCGGGACTTCACAGAACTCTGATCGGTGACGGTCTTGCTACCTCCCTTTCTGCTTTCGTCGGTGGTCCTGCAAATACAACTTATGGTGAAAATACCGGCGTTCTGGAATTAAGCCGCGTACATGACCCTAGAGTAATCCGCTTAGCTGCTGTCTATGCAGTTGTCTTAAGTTTTATCCCAAAGGTTTCCTCTATCATCGGTTCTATGCCGGCTTCCATTATCGGTGGTGTCAGCTTCATCCTTTACGGTATGATCTCCGCAATCGGTGTTCGTAATATCGTAGAGAACCATGTGGATTTTACAAAATCCAGAAACCTGATCATTGCAGCAGTCATCTTAGTATCCGGTCTTGGTTTTTCTAACGGTCTGACCTTTACAGTCGGTGGAACTTCCATTACTTTGACCAGCCTTGCCATTGCAGCCTTAGCAGGTGTCATCTTAAATGCGATCCTTCCTGGTAATGACTACTCTTTCGGTGAGGACCCGAAAGCAGACAGACATCGTGGAATTGATATGAATCCAAATGATTAATTTCTGTGATATATAGTAACACAGCATTCAAAAAAGACTCGTTTCAGATTTCTCTGAAACGGGTCTTTTTTACTATTCACAATTCTCACTGTGCTTTTCTTTTTTCTTTTCAAATATCCAATGCACCGCTAACGCGATCAAGGTTCCCGACACTGCTCCGGCTAACACATCGGTCGGATAATGTACTCCTAAATATAATCTCGAAAAACTGATCAGCACCGCTAATATGAGTGCCGGTATCCCGTATTTTTTCGGAAGCTGCAAAAACAGTATCACAGCGGCTGCAAAAGAAGCCGCCGTATGACCGGATGGAAACGAATAATCACTCTGCTTTTCTATGAGTCTGGTCAAGCCCTCCACCACTTCATATGGTCTTGTTCTTGCCACGACATTTTTTAAAAACAGATTGTTGACCACTACTGAACCGACTAAGGATGCCGCACACATGGCTCCGGTTCTCCTCTGCTTTGGGATCAGCAAAAGTATTACTGTCAGAAAGATCCAGAACCATCCTACATTTCCAAGTTTTGTAATCTGCTTAAAAAACGGTGTCAGCCATGACACTCTCAGATTTTCCTGTATCCAAAGCAACAGGGAGGCATCCAGATGAAACAGCCACTCCATTAGATATTTCCTATCTTTTCAACGCCTGCCTCTAAGTTCGGATTTTCTAACTCAAAAAATCTTCCCTCATCTGCTGCCTGTGCATATTTCGGGTCAAGCGGAAGTTTGCCCAATACATCAATGCCAAGTTCTTTGGCAACTTCATCAATGTGGCTTTCTCCAAACAGCGAAATTCTCTTACCGCAATCAGGACACTCGAAATAGCTGTAGTTCTCTACTACTCCAAGCACCGGAATATGCATCATTCCTGCCATATTATATGCTTTTTTTACGATCATCTGTACCAGTTCCTGCGGAGATGTTACAATGACAATCCCATCTACCGGAAGTGACTGGAATACGGTCAACGGTACATCACCGGTTCCCGGAGGCATATCAACAAATAAATAGTCTAAATCGCCCCAGACAACATCACTCCAGAACTGTTTTACGGTTCCTGCAATGACCGGTCCTCTCCATACCACCGGAGCCTCTTCGTCATCCATTAGAAGATTGATGGACATGATCTTTATTCCGTCCTCTGCCTCGATCGGATACATTCCCATGTCATTTCCAACTGCCGGACCATGTACTCCAAACATCTTAGGAATCGAAGGTCCTGTGATATCTGCATCTAAAATTCCTACAGAATAACCTTTTTTACGCATCTGTGCTGCTAAGGATGCTGTGACAAAGGATTTTCCAACTCCGCCCTTTCCGCTAACAACTCCAATTACTTTTTTTACGGATGAATACTGGTTCATATCTGCCGCAAAACTTGTTTTCTGTCCGCTGCCGGAACATCCTTCACAGCTTTCCTTAGAACAGCTGGATGCGCTGCTGCACTCTCTATTTTCTGCCATACTTTTTTCCTCCTGATATCCTTATCTTAGTAAGCATCATTTTTTATAACATAATGCCTGCATGAGGTAGTATAGCCCATTTATTTCTTTTTTTCAATCTTTTATCAAATAATAATACATACCAGTCCGCCGTTGGAATCATTGACGATCTTCTGCATGGTATCCTGAAGTTTTAACTGGCTTTCATCGTCCATCATAGAGATTTTACTTCGGATTCCATCCTCCATGAGTTCACCAATGGATTTTCCAAAGATGTTGGTACTCCATACTCCCTCTTCCGTATTCTGACTGTCCTTGATATATGCGATCAGATCATTTGCCTGTTCCTCGCTGCCGACAATCGGTGCCACTTCCGTTTCGATATTTGCTTTTATCATATGGATGCTTGGAGAAACGGCTTTCATTTTAACCCCATATTTATTTCCATGCTTGATCAGTACAGGCTCTTCTAAGGTAATGTCCGAGAGTCCCGGATTAACAACACCGTAACCCTTCATTTTGACCGAGTTCATGGCATCCTCTACTTTTTCGTACTCTTTTTTCATCTCTGCTAACTCTTTGACCATGGATATCAGCTGGTATTCTCCATGGATCTCTACTCCGGTCAGCTCACTCATATTTTCATAGTAGTATTTGTCCTCTACGTCCATTCTTAAGTTCACGCTACCTGCCGCTAAATCCATTTTTTCTAATTTGACCTGTTCAATATAATCCCCTTCTGTTTCAAACGGATAGTTCATCAGGTCTTTAATATATGTAATGTCTTTTAAAAATTTCCTGGCATTCTGTACCATGCTCTGCTTCATCGGAGCACCCAGTTCTAACATTTCCACCCATTTTGGCATATAAAAATTCATGCGTACCACCGGGAACTCATAGAGGATTGCCTGTAAAATCTTAGAAATATCTTCTTTTTTTAACTGCTCACAGTTTACCGGCAATACCGCCACCTGATATTTTTCCTGCATCTGCTGCGCAAGTTCTTTTGTCTCATCGCTGTACGGCTTCGTAGAATTTAAAAGTACGATAAACGGCTTTCCGAGTTTTTTTAATTCATTGACGGTCTTTTCTTCCGGTGCCGCATAATTCTCTCTCGGAATATCTGTAAAAGTTCCATCTGCCGCGATTACGATCCCTATTGTGGAATGTTCATTGATGACTTTTTTCGTACCGATCTCTGCCGCCTGTGTGAATGGCACTTCATAGTCAAACCATGGTGTCTTTACCATCCGCTCCGCATCATTTTCCATATGTCCGCTGGCACCTTCAACCATATAGCCGACACAGTCTATCAGGCGTACTTTTACCTCGGTTTCATCCTCTAAGCGGATCTTTGCCGCCTCTTTTGGGATAAACTTCGGCTCTGTGGTCATGATCGTCTTTCCTGCAGCTGACTGCGGCATCTCATCAATGGTTCTCTCCCGGTCATGCTCGTCATTCATATAAGGAAGTACCATCTGTTCCATAAAACGCTTGATAAACGTTGATTTTCCTGTCCGGACTGCGCCGATCACACCAAGATAGATTTCGCCTTTGGTGCGGGCGCTGATGTCTTTGTAGATGTCAAAGGATGATGTGTTAAAATTGTCCATGAAAAAACTCCTCCTGTATGTGCTATTGCATTTATATGTGGAGGAGTTTTCGTTTATGATAGATTTTCTGCCTACATTTCTTTTACTAACATCTGTAACATCATAATATGGTATTCTTCATCTTTGATGATCCTTGCTAATACGGCATTGATATAATTGTCTTTTATCATCCGCATATGCATGCGGTACTGATAGATCGCCCCTTTTTCCGATTCTATATCCGCTAACAGCATCTTTTTCGCATGTTCCGGTATATCGATATACTCCGGTGTCCATAACTGCTCTTTTCCATTCCGGTGTCTGACAGAAAAATCGATGGTTCCGCCAAGCAGAAAGATCAACTGTCCTAATTTTTGCAAATGTATCATCTCTGCCATGGCTATCCCAAGGATGGTCTTTGCCATGTCGCAATTTCCGCAGGAGAGACGATTCTCGTTATTGATATACTGTGTGATCGCTGACATCTCCGATACGGAACCGCAATAGTCAAAACTTAATATATTCGCATAGTCTTTATTTTTCTTCCTGACCTGGATCGGCGGATAGGGAAGATTCATCATGATCGGCTGCACATCCCGAAAGTTACATGTATCCGGCAGAATATTTTCATTTTCCTGCATAAGAAAACCTCCAATATACACTTCTGTATCATAGTATATTGGAGGTTCTTTTAAAATGTGTCAGGTACTTAGCACAAAATCCGCAGTTTTCCCTTTTCCGCCTCGAACCGGATATCCGTGCGATAACCACAGAATTCCCCATCGGAATGCACGACTAACGGTGTATCGGAATGGATACGGACACTCTTTGTATCCTTTAACCGCAGCCCCTGAATTTTTTTATGTTTTTTCAATAGAAGTCTGAGCAGCATCCGCGGCATTTTTTTCTTCGGTATGTCCTCTACGAATATGACAGACAATAACCCGTCATCATTTTTTGCATCCGGTGCCATCGGAACACCACCACCCTCATAAGGCTGGTTCATAGCAGCTGCAAAGACCATATCCTTTAACTCGTAGCTTTCTCCGCCTTCAAATTCTATGTAAGCATCCTGTACCTGCAAAGCCCGCATACTCTTTACGGTCAATATCAGATAGACTAATTTTCCAAGTCCGATACGGTTTAAAAACGTCTTTAACTTTGCATGAAGTGCCAGCTCACAGACTAAGGCATCAAAACCGATCCCTGCACTGATCGCATACAGACGGCTCTGCCGGATGCCTCTGTCATCCGCCCATGACACTCTTCCTAAATCCATGTATCGTGCCTGTTCTGCTTCTAAGATTCTCTGTAATGCCTCTAACGGATCTTTTGCACTGATCCCAAGTCCTCTTCCTAAGTCATTTCCGGAACCGGATGGGATATAGCCAAACGTGACTTTTTCAAAATGCTCCATGCCGTTGATGACTTCATTTGCCGTACCATCCCCTCCAACGACAATAAGACGGATATCTTTATCCGCCTTATTACATATCATTTTTGCCAGTCTGGTTGCATGTCCCGGGTATTCTGAAACATATGCCTTATAGGCAACCTCCCTTTGATCTAACTCCAATTTCAGCTGATGCCATGTCTTAGCTGCTTTCCCCGTACGGGAGGTCAGATTTACAATAAAATAATACATTATATTTGTCTTCCTTATCTTCTAAGACGTCCATATAACTCCGTCTTATGATGTAATTTATTTGCGAGCGGAGCATTGATCTGTCCCGGAAGTGCTCTCCACGTCCAGTTACCCCCTAACGTAGACGGTATATTCATTCTGGCACTGCTTCCAAGACCGATCAGATCCTGCATCGTGACCACAGCAAGATTTGCCGAACTCATCCATGCTCCACACATCATACCCCAATTATAACCCTCTTCTTTTGTCATCCGCAAGTATTCTTTTGCCTTTTTTACACTGTTCTTTGGTGCCTGCTTCATCCAGCCTAAGATCGTATCATTATCATGCGTTCCTGTATACACGACACAATGCTTGTCGTAATTGTGCGGCATATAATCACTGTCATCTCTTGAATCAAAGGCAAACTGCACGACTTTCATGCCCGGATAACCGGAATCTGCCACAAGCTGTAATACCGAAGGGGTCAAAAATCCCAAATCTTCTACGATAATATCCAGTTTTCCCAACTTTTCTTCCACTGCACGAAACAGTTCCATCCCCGGACCGTTTCTCCACACGCCGTTTCTTGCCGTGGTATCTTTGCCCGGAATTGCATAATAGGAGTCAAATCCGCGGAAATGGTCAATTCTTATCACATCATAGAGCGTGGACATCTTACGAAGGCGCATCGTCCACCAGCTGTAACCGTCCTCCCGCATCACATCCCAGCGAAACAGCGGATTTCCCCACAACTGTCCATCTGCTGAAAATGCATCCGGTGGGCAGCCTGCCACATCGATCGGCTCTAAATTCTCATCTAAATAAAATTGTGACGGATTTGTCCAGACATCTACACTGTCACCCGCTACATAGATTGGAACATCACCAATAATGCGGATACCCCGCTCATTCGCATAATTTTTCAACTCACACCACTGCTCAAAGAAAAGATACTGTAACATTTTCCAAAAATCAATCTCATCTGCATAAGTATCCTTTGCCTTAGCAATTGCTTCTGCCTCTCGGAATTTCAGCGGACGTTCCCATTCAGACCACTGTGCTCCATTATGTGCTTCTTTCAATGCCATAAACAGTGCAAAATCATCTAACCAGTCTGCTTCTTTTTCACAGAACTGCCAATACTCCTGTGGCACATTTTCAAAAAAACGCACCTTTGCTTTTCTCAATAAGTCATAACGGTTTTCATAAAGAAGCGCATAGTCCACGGTATCGTCTTTTACATTCCACTGATAGGATCTGCACTCACTCTTTTTTAAGAGCTTCTTAGTACACAGAATATCTAAATCGATAAAGTAAGGGTTTCCGGCAAATCCGGAAGGTGACTGGTATGGAGAATCTCCATAACTGGTCGGACAGATTGGAAGCATCTGCCAATAAGTCTGCCCCGCCTTTTCTAAAAAATCCACAAACTGCTTTGCCTGCTTTCCCATTGTTCCAATCCCATATGGGGATGGAAGGGAGGACATATGCATTAATACACCACTACTTCTCATCCTTCTCCTCCGCTCGTTAGTTTTTTAACACTTTCACCTGTGATCAGATCCACATTGACGGTCTCGTGGATACTGCCCGCCTGGAAATCAATAAAGTTGAACAATATCTCAACTCCCCGGATTGCTAACTCTCTTGCCGGCTGTTTGATCGTTGTCAGCTTCGGATTGTAGTAATCTGCTAACTCAATCCCATCAAATCCGATGACCGAAATATCCTCCGGTACATTGAACCCTTTATCCTTTAATGCCCGGATTGCTCCAATCGCAGTCACATCCGCCATTGCAAAGATTGCCGTAATATCCGGCGCTTTTTCTAACAACCGCACCATGGCACGATATGCACTGTCAAAAGAAAACCGGCAATTCTCATAATACTTCTCTTTGTCAAACTCCAGCCCATGCTTCTTAAAACTTTCAAGACAGCCTAAATACCGTTGCTGGCTCGTATGGGAAAGCGTGATATCACCGCCAAGAATCCCGATGTTTTTATGCTTATTCTCTAACAGGTAATCCATTGCCTGCTTCGCTGCTGCGATATCATCTACCGATACACTCGAAAGATTCTCAAACGGAAGTTCTTTTCCACAGTTTGTGATCAGGACTCCCGGCACTTCGATCTGTTCATATTTTTCTTTAAAGTTCGACGGATTTCCCCCTAAAAACAGGATTCCCATCGGTTTTCGTTCTCTGCATAAGATCAGTGCCTGCTCTACCTCATTTTTATCCTCGTCCATGTAACAGACCTCTGCAGAGTACTTAGTCTCTTCTAACATTTTTTGTACTTCTTCCACGATATTGGCAAAAAGCATATTCGACGTACCTTTTACCAATACCGCAATATTTTTACTCGTACTCTGCTTCAAATGTTTTGCATTATTGTTCGGTATAAAATTATAAGCCGCTACGATCTCACTGATCCTTTTTTTCGCTTCCGGACTGACATCCCGTCTGTTATTGAGTACCCTCGATACCGTACTTACGGAATAGCCCGATTCTTTTGCAATATCTTTTATGGTCAATTTCTTCCCACCAATCTCTTTTATCCTTTTACAGCACCTGCTACTACACCTTCAATGATATATTTCTGGCATGCCATATAGAATATGACAATCGGAACAATGGAAAGTACCAGCATTGCCATTAATGCTCCAAGGTCTTTATTACCATTGGTTCCCACAAGCATCTGTATTACAACAGGAATCGTCTTATATCTGGTACTGATCCCGATGACCAGATAAGGGAGCAGAAAGTCATTCCAGATCCACATTACATTTAAGATTGCAACGGTGATCGCCGTAGGTTTTAAAATCGGAAATACCACCCTGAAATACGTCTGCAGCGGATTGCATCCATCGATCATTGCCGCCTCTTCGATTTCAAGCGGAATGCTTTTTACAAATCCCGAAAACATAAATACGGATAGTCCTGCTCCAAATCCCAAATATAGGATACACATTCCAAGCGGATTTCTCAAGTGGAATTTATCTGCTAAGTCTACCATCGTAAACATTACCATCTGGAATGGAACCACCATGGAGAATACAAACAGATAATAGAGCACGGATGTGGTCTTACCTTTTACTCTTGTCACATAGTAAGCTGTCATCGATGTAAAAAAGATGATCAGTACCACGGAAACGATCGTTATGAAAAAGGACCATCCTGCCGCTTCGATCAGTCCTGTCTGCTCTAAACCGTTGGTATAGTTCGTCAGTCCTGCAAACAATTCACCCTTTGGCAGTTCAAACGGCTGTTTGCTGATGTAAAATTTTCCTTTAAAAGAATTCAGTACAATAAAGTACAGCGGATATAGGACAACAACGGTCAGTATACCTAAGATCACATAGATGAAAATGTTCGCTTTTTTCTTTCCCATTACTGCTCTACCTCCTTCTTTCTGGTTGCATATAACTGGATCACGGAAATTGCCGTTACGATGATAAAGAACAGTACTGCCTTCGCCTGACCGACACCTTCCTGACCGACCTTACCATAGAAAGTCTGATAAATATTTAACGCAAGCATTTCTGTCTTATGGAGCGGAGCACCTGCCGTTAACGATAAGTTCTGGTCAAATAATTTGAAACTATTTGACAGTGTCAGGAAAATACAGATCGTGATCGATGGCATGACCATCGGTATCTTAACCTTAAAGAGCGTCTGCATATGAGTTGCTCCATCGATCTCTGCCGCCTCGATCAGCTCTGTCGGGATATTCTGAAGTCCTGCAATATAAATGATCATCATATAGCCGATCAGCTGCCAGTTCATCAAAATGATCAATCCGACAAATCCATATTTAAACTGTGATACGATCGTTGTTCCGTATTTAAACAATACGGCATTGATCATCTGCTGCCATGTATATCCAAGAACGATACCACCAATTAAGTTCGGAAGGAAGAACACCGTCCTGAAAAAGTTGGTACCTCTTAATTTTCTAGTTAATAACAATGCAATGCAAAATGCAAATACATTCACGGTAATTACGGAGATTACGGTAAACGCTGCCGTTACCCAAAATGAATAAGTAAAATCCTGTGAGGTCAATGCTGCCTTATAGTTCTCTAAGCCTACCCAGTGTGCGTTTCCCACTGTGGTAAACTTACAGAAAGAAAGATATACCCCTTCGATAAACGGGATAATAAATGCAAAAGCAAATGCTATCAGCGTCGGAACCACAAAGATTGGAAAATATCTTTTTAACGTCTTTTGCATAATATACTCCTTTTTTAAAATTGCTCCGCAGCCAGGGCTGCGAAGCAATTAATGAAACCTGTTCCTGTCACGGATGATTAGTTAGCGCCTTTCTCGGATGCCCACTCATCTACGACCTGTTTTTCCACTTTATCAAAACTCATGTTTCCATTTGCATACTCTAACAATGCTGCACCAAAATCATCTTTGAATGTCTGGCTTGGGAAGGTTGTGAAGTTCCAGGATACGCTGGTCTTTCCGCTTTCCATCCATTTGTACATTTCAACTGCAAGCGGGTCAGAGGATCTCTCGTCTTCGCCAAAAGTTGTAAATGGAGCTGCATTTCCAAGTCCGCCGTCATCTGTGGATTTGTACATATATGCTTTTCCTTCAGAATCTGTTGTCAGCCATGTTAAGAAGTCTTTTGTTGCCTGAATGTCTTCTTTGGATGCCTGGCTGTTGATGCACCAGAAGTTCTCTGTACCTGTACATAAGCCTTCGTTTTCATCATCTACACCAAAGTAGATCGGCATAAATTTGATGTCTTCTGCTTTTACGGTATTTCCATCAACTTCTGAGATCTGGCTCCATGCCCAGTTACCATTCTGTACCATTGCACACTGTCCTAATGCAAACTCTGCCATAGAAGTAGCAACGTCAACAGAACCTAACAGACCTTTTTCAGATACGGAATTGTCCATGTACAGATCTAAAATGTTCTTGTAGTTCTCTGCATATTTGAACTCGATCTTATCCATATCGGATACTTTGTTATCTTTGTATTCATAGTAAATCGGAAGGTTTGCAAGATGTGTCTGCCATCTCCAGTCCTCACCCGGTTTTAAAGAGGTAGAAGCAAATACGCCATCGATTCCTAAATCTTTCTTCTTAGCGGTCATATCTTCTACTACTTCTTTTAATTTGTCATAGCTGTTAATTTCATCCATGCTCTTTACAACAGCGCCGTCCAGTGCAAAATATTTTTCCATGATCGCATTGTTGTAAATGATACCATAGGTCTCTACTGTGTAAGGGATACCATATGCTTTTCCGTCCTCACCCTTTACTGCTAATGACTGGTCTGTCAGATTCTTGTATAAATCTGTATCGGTCAGATCCAGACAATAGTCTTTCCAGGATTCATAACCAATCGGTCCGTTGATCTGGAATAAGGTAGGAGCATTGCTTCCTGCAATCTCGGATTTCAATGTTGTCTCATACTGGTTACTTGCTGCTGTTACAACTTTTACTTCCACCCCGGTCTTTTTTGTGTAAGCCTTTGCGATCTTCTGCCACTGTTTATCTACTTCCGGTTTGAAGTTTAAGTAATAAACAGAACCCTTGGAATCGTCTTTCTTTGCTTCATCTTTCGATGAATCCTTGCCAGAACTTCCACATCCGGCGAACATTGCTGCTGCCATGGAAAGAACTAACATCAATGACACCACTTTTTTCTTCATTTTACATCCTCCTATTATAATAAAAATAACCTCCGAAACGTTTCCGACAACATTTTCGGTAACGTTTTCATGTGATAGTTAAAGTATAGACTCTTTTTTTTGATTATGCAATATGTTTTTTGCATTTTTGCTAAAATGGATATATTTTCCCTTGCTCTTTTATGCGTTTTGCACAAATGCCATCCCTTTTTTTCTTCTCTTGTTTTATTCTATCTAAAATGTTAAAATTTATACCGAGGTTAAAAATTATGAACGACGTTATCAAACATAAGATAAAACACAATACGCAGCGCTTTATTACTTCCATGAAATGGATTGTCTTTTCGATCTTATCGGGTCTTATCATCGGCAGTATCGGCTCTGCTTTTTACGGCTGTATCAAAATGGTCACGGAATTGCGTATGGAACATCTGTGGCTGCTCTATCTTCTGCCACTTGGCGGAATTGTCATTGTCGGTCTGTACCGGCTGTTAAAAGATGAGAATGACACCGGAACTAATCTGGTCCTCTCTGCTATCCACTCGAATGAAGAGATTCCGCTTCGCATGGCACCTTTGATCTTTATTTCTACAGTGATCACCCATTTATCCGGAGGTTCTGCAGGACGTGAAGGAGCTGCTTTACAGATCGGAGGCAGTATCGGCGGTGCGCTTGGGAGACTTTTCCGTTTTAATGAAAAAGATAAACACATTATGATCATGTGCGGTATGTCTGCAGCTTTTACCGCTCTGTTTGGAACACCAATGGCTGCGGCTGTTTTTTCTATTGAAGTGGTCAGTGTCGGCATTATGCACTACTCTGCTCTGGTCCCATGTGTGATCTCTGCCTTAGTCGCAAAGGGAACTGCTTCTTATTTTGGCATTGAAGCCGAGACTTTTCTTTTAGAGCATCTGCCTGCCTTTTCTTTAAAAAATGCCGTGTTGACAGCTCTGCTTGCAATCCTTGGAGCCTTGGTCAGCATCCTGTTTTGTATCGTGCTGCACCAGACAGACCATTTATATAAGAAATTCTTTCCGAACCGGTATGTGCGGATCGTGACCGGCGGCTGTATTGTCATCGCACTGACACTGCTCTGTGGCAACAGGGATTACAACGGTTCCGGCGTGGCGATCATTGAACACTGCATGAATGGAGAAGCTGTCGTGCCCTGGGCTTTTTTATTAAAAATCATCTTTACCGCGGCAACTCTTGGTGCCGGCTATAAAGGCGGTGAAATTGTGCCATCATTTTTTATCGGTGCAACGTTTGGATACACCTTTGGCAATCTGATCGGTTTTTCGCCTTCGTTATGCACGGCGGTCGGGATGCTTTCGGTATTCTGCGGTGTCACGAACTGCCCGATCACCTCATTACTGATCAGTTTTGAACTGTTTGGTTATGCAGGAATGCCGTTTTTCCTGCTTTCCACTGCATTAAGCTATATGCTCTCCGGCTATTACGGTCTGTATTTAAGCCAGAAGATCATTTATTCGAAATATAAAACGGAGTATATTAACAGAAAGACACATTAGAAATCTATGAAAATAATTTATATTACAGAAAGGAGACCTCCCATGTCTACATTACCAAAAGACCCTGTCATGCTTTTAAGTTTCACCAATATGAAACTTCGCGATGAATGCCCAGACCTCACTGTTTTTTGCGAAAGATATGAAATTTCCTGCAAAGAACTATGTGAGCGTCTTGCAGGAATTGATTATCACTATCAGGAACAGAGTAACCAGTTTAAATAATTATTTTACAAAATCCGGTATTTTTTTTGCATCCCGATAGCCTTTATGGTACATCTTGTCCAATGCACTTTTGTCTTTGGTCAGTGTTTCCATTCCACAGCAGTCATCCGGTGCTAAGATCAGCACTTTCCCCTGCTTCTGGTATTTCTTTGCCAGTCGTACCTGATCATTGTACGTCTTATAGCGACGTGCTAAATCTTCTCCTGATTTCGGATATTTTCGCTTTAATACCCTTGCAGGAAACGCATCTTTTTTCGCAACACGGATCGTATCGATCGGCTTTGTCAGAATGACCACCACCTTGTCGCATCCGTCATCCAATGCCTTTTGTACCGGAATCGGGTCGGAAAGCCCGCCGTCATAATATGGCACGCCTTTGATCCGATACGGCTTGCAGACAAGCGGGATACAGCAGGATGCTTTCATGATACTGTAATTATCCTGACACATATCGGTTTTATCAAAGTATACCGGTTTTCCGGTTACTGCATTCGTTGCAACCACACGCAGCTCTACGTCAGATTCTTCTATTTTTTTATAATCTAACGGATTCTCTCCACCTGTATTTGAAAGTTCCCCATAAATGTAATCCATATTGATATAAGAGCCTTTTTGAAAAAGATTCTTCACACTCATGTATTCTTTGCGGAATGAATAATCTGTATAAAACTGATAATTTCTCCCTTTCTGACCTGCAATATAGGAGCAGACATTCGCACTTCCTGCTGATACGCCGATACAGTAATCAAAATGGATTCCCTGTTCCATACAGTAATCAAAGATCCCTGCTCCGTATATTCCGCGAAGTCCACCGCCTACATCTACTATTCCTGTCATTGCTATCCCTTCTTATCTCTTATTTTGTTTTTCCAAAACTAAAAATCTGTAATCCCCTGCTCTTTTACTAAGTTTACCCATACTACGGTCTTTTGATAGCATTTTTCTAAATCAGAGATTTCTTCCTCGCGTGGCAGTTTTCCCATCCGCAGTCCCTCAACTACCCCGGAAACTGCATCCTGCATCCGCCAGAGTGACAGGTTCGCACAGACTCCTTTGAGCGTATGTGCATAATGAAATGCCTGCTCTGTGTCTTTTTCCCGTATTGCTTTTATCATTTCTTCGTAGTTTGGATCCTCTAAAAAACGGATCACATACCGCTCGCACATTTCCCGCTTTCCAAAAAAGCGTTCTCTTGCCGATACAATATCAAAGCCTTTCTCATAATATGCTTTATCTGTCATTCTTTGCTACTCCTGACCGTATGTATTCTGACTCAGCACGTTCCATTTCCTTTATCAGTTTATCACAAAGTTCTGCAATATCCAATGGTTTACTGACATGTGCATTCATACCGGCTCTTAATGCCGCGGTAACATCTCCGCTGAAAGCATGTGCCGTAACGGCAATCATCGGAATAATGACTGCATCCTTTCGATTCAAGGCACGAATTCTTCCTGCTGTCTCATATCCGTCTAGCACCGGCATACGGATATCTAAAAGAATTGCATCATATTCTCTGATACCTGAATTTTGGAATGACTGTAGTGCCTGCTTTCCATCCTCACAGGCAATCACCGTTGCACCCTGAAGCTCTAACAACTCTTTTGCGATATCTCTGTTGATGTCATTATCTTCCGCTAAGAGAATTTTCTTTCCGCTCAACAGTTTCTGCTTTGCCTTTCCCTGTATCTGTCTGCCTTCCCTCTCTTTTAACTCTCTTGAGATTTCCTCATAGACTGCGGAACGATACAGTGGTTTTGGAAGGAAACCGTCTACACCCGCTGCCCTTGCTTCTTCTTCGATCTCTACATAATCATAAGCAGATATCATGACGATCGGTACATCATATCCTACCTCAGCACGAATCCTTCTTGTCACTTCAATACCGTCCATGTCATGCATCTTCCAGTCGATCAGGCAGATATCATAATCGCGGTTTCCAAGGTGATGGCTGATGACACGCTCGATCGCTTCCGTACCATGCATCACCCACTCTGCCTGGATCTTTATCTCCTGCAACACCCTTGTGGCATGGCGGCACTCCTCTTCCTCATCATCTACCACTAAGGCATTTAAGCCCATATTCTCAAAGTCCGGTATTTTTGTCTCACTCTCCTTTTTTAATAAAGGAATATCCACGGTAAAGGTAGTTCCCTCGTTTTCCTTGCTATTGACATAAATCTTACCATCCATCAGCATAACCAGATTCTTTGTAATACTCATGCCTAGACCGGTTCCGCCGAACTTTGCAGCAATGGAGGAATCCGCCTGTTCAAATGGTGCAAAGATGCGTTCCTGCACCTCCTCGCTCATACCGATTCCTGTGTCTGTCACTTCAAACCGTACAATGTCCAAGTTTTTCTTGGTCACTAATTTTTCCACCTTCAAAAAAACGCTTCCACCCTCCGGTGTAAATTTGATAGCATTCGACACAAGATTTAACAAAATCTGCCCCATTCGCAGCGAATCTCCGTAATACTCACTTCCCTCTGAAAAACCGGTAATCGACTCCTTAAACTCCAGATTTTTTGCTTTTGCCTGTGAATAAATGGTCACCACAAAGCTGTTGATAAATTGATAAATATCAAATTCTTCATTCTGAAGTTTCATCTTATTACTTTCAATCTGTGACATATCCAGAATGTCATCAATCAGCATCAGCAGATGTTTCGATGAAAAATTAATCTTTGTCAGACAATCCTGAACTTTTGCGGAATCCTCTATTGATGCGATTGCCAGAGTCACCAGCCCGATGATCGCATTAAGCGGTGTACGGATCTCATGGCTCATGCGTGCTAAGAAATCGCCCTTTGCCTGATTTGCCTTATCTGCATTCTCCATTGCCGCATCTAAGAAGATACGCTGTTTTTCCTCATTTGTCCTATCGGAATAGAAGGAAATTACCTGTGGTGTATCTAAATTATTGACACGGTATAAACGCAACAGCACCCAGCGTTTTTCTCCATCCGGTCTTGTGTATTCCACTAATTTTTTATAAGAAGCCGCTAATTCGAAATCTCCGATATAACGATAGATCTCATCCACATCTTCTGACTTCAATCCCTGATACAGCGTCTCATCGGTCGGAGATATTCCGAGTACACGCTCCATGTTCAAAGACCGATAGACAATCTCTCCACTTTTTGCATCACGGATCACAAATGCATCGTCGATACTCTTTGAAAGACTGTCAAACAATGTACTCCGGTTCTGCAGCTCTTTTCGCTGTCTCCACATGATATATTGTGAAAAAATAAACACTGCTAACATGGCAACCATCAGAATAATAGACAGCACCAGCACACGGACCCTTAACTGCTCTACGTTCTGCACATACTGCAGTCCTCCTTCTTCCGCATCCTCTAACATCTCATCGATCATAGCTGTGGTTTCCTGATAAAGCGGCTCTATCTTTTCCTCTTCATAGGCAATGACTTGATCCTGTGGAAAACATTCATCTGCTGAAACATAGAGCAAGAAACCGTTCTGCTGTTTTTTGATCTCATCCAAATTATCCTCTAGATTATCCCACTCTTTATCGCTGCCCTGATAAGCATGCTTTAAACGCTTCAATACCTGATCCGTTTCTTCATATAACTCATCTAAAATTCCCCGGATATATATGACATCATCCATCGTGTTATGTTTATAGAGACGTTCTACCCGTACCTGCATTTTTGCAATACACATCTTTAACTCTCCGCCTGCAACCACCATCTCGAATGGATGGCTCGACATTTTTTCCGTCTGTGCTGCTAAACGTTCCGAATTATATAGCGTTACGATCAGATAGACGATCATCAATACGATGACCGCTACCATATTTAACTTCCATTGTGCTTCACTCATGCCTTCCCGTTTTCGTCTCATATACTCTTCCTCGCCTTTCTCCCTTGTGTTTTCCCTTTCGTCTTTTCTTTTTCGTATTCTTCTCTTAGGAACGCCTTTTTCGGAATATCACAATTCCAAGCACTCCTACTATTACAATTCCTGCTACAGTACACCAGATAACCGGAAATCCTGTTTTAAAACTTCCCAGTTCCTGTTCCCGGCAGCTGTTATTTCCCATATCCTTCATCGCATCTTTATCTAAGATGATCCGATATGTTTTCAGATATCCTAACTCTTCACCATCCGTAAACTTCCGGATCGGTATCCGACAGACAAATCTGCCGCTCTTTTTCTCTTTAAATTCTTCTTTTCCGGTCAGCTCATAGGAATAACTTTTTTCTTCCGACTTCAGATACAGGTGTTTTCCCTCTACAAACCGTACCTTCTCATCTGCCGTGATCTCGATTTTTGCATCCTCCCGCACGGCTTTTGCCTTGGGCGGCGTTAAATCTAACTTTTCATAGATCTTTTCTGCAATCTGAATATGTCCTTCCCGATTCGGATGCGGATCTAGATTAAACTTCTCTAAATTTTCAAGTGTCCCTGCTTTTACATTTGTATATCCGTCTTTTTGAAAAATAGAATAGGCATTGATGACGGTATACTCTTTTGAGGAACTGTGAAACGCTTCATTGATCCTACGGATATAGGTTTCCGTCAATTCCGATAAATTCAGCACCTCGATCGGTCCATAGGTGTAGTTGACTGCAACATAGGGATTGTATACATTATCTGCATAAATCACTACATAGGGATTTTTTTCTTTTATCATACGGATGATCTGTTCAAATTTTCCTTCAAACTGATCGCATATATCTAATACTTCCTGATTCTCCCGAAGCTCCTGTTTGACTTTTCGCAGATCTGCTAACATTTCCGTCATCTCTGCCGGATGCTCTAAATATCTCGCTTTCAACTCCGGATAAATCTGTTTATACTCCGTATGGATCCCAACAGCTCCTGCTGCCTGTATCACACAGTTTTTTAATACATCATTCGAACCGATCGACAATAGGATGATATCCGTGTCTTTGATCTGTTCATCATATTCTCCGGCTTCTAAACGTTCTATTAAGTCCTCGCTCCGCAGTCCGTTGATCCCTTCATTCGTAAACTTTGCTCCCGCTTTTTTTGCTAGAACTGCACCATAGGCTTCCTGCTCTTTATCTTCGAGACCATATCCTAGGGCAATACTGTCTCCTAACGCCAATATATGTAAGGGTTCTTCCGCTTTCGTTGTCATTGGGATACTGCCTGCACATAAGATACCGATCAACAGCCATGCAGCAATCCTGATCATTCTTTTTCTTACCATAAAATGCCTCCATTGCTACATTATAGCTGACTTTTTTATTGAATGCAATAAACAAAAAGCCGCCACCGAAGTGACCGCTTTTTGCTGATTTATCCGTACTGTTTAAAAGGTTTTCATACACTGGCTGTATTTCTGTTTTGCCTCGTCTACCTTCTGCATTTCTGCTGCCGGAGTCGGATAATATCCTTTTCCATGCATGATGTTAAAGACATCCTGCTGGATTGCATGCTCTTTGTCTAAGCAATCTAAGATTGCATTTCTGACATTCTCATGCACACATTCATTTGCAAATGTGTTGTAATGATCCGTTGCTGTTTTTTCTGCTGTTAAAGCATCTGCTAAGACTTCTTTCTCTGAATATGGCTGCTGCATGTTCTCTCCTCCTATTTTAACTGTGCGTACAGGGACTGGAAATGCTCCTGATGCTTATTTGAGATTTCCGTAAATTTTGCTTTTACTTCTGCATCCTCTGTGTGTTCTGAAAGCATTTTGAATTTCTTGATCAGTAACTCTTCTTCTGACAATAATTCATTTAAAGCTGCTAACTCTTTTTCTGAAATCTGATCCATATGAGTTTCTCCTTTCCAAAATACATTGCCTACTCTTTTAAAATCTCCAATGTTACTGATTTTATGCAAAATTTTGTTTTTCTGTTTAGTCAAAAAAACAACAGTGTGCTTCGCACACTTTCACTCTCCAGCTTCTTCCATAGCACAAGTTTTGTTCCGCGCGCGAGCGGTGCTGTATTTCCTATAGAGATTAGGGTGTCAAAAAACCTAAAACCGCCTTTTGACACCCTAATCCTATAGAGCAAAAAAAGTCCCTGTGTAACAGGGTAGTCTTCTTTCACAAAACTACTGCTCTGCTATACAGGGTGATCTTCTCATACAATCTTAGTCTGCAAATAATGGTGTGGACAGGTATCTGTCACCGGAATCCGGTAAAAGTACAACAATGTTTTTGCCTTTATTTTCCGGACGTTCTGCTAAAATAGTAGCTGCTTTTAATGCCGCACCGGAAGAAATTCCCACTAAAATTCCTTCGCTTACTGCAAAGCGTTTGCCCTCTACAAAAGCATCATCGTTTTCGATCTTAAGCACTTCATCATAAACCCTGGTATCTAATGTATCCGGTACAAAGCCTGCACCGATTCCCTGGATCTTATGCGGACCGGATACTCCTTCGGAAAGGACAGGACTGCTTGCCGGCTCTACTGCTACGATCTTTACATCCGGATTCTGCTCTTTTAAATATTCTCCGACTCCGGTAATGGTTCCGCCGGTGCCGACTCCTGCTACAAAAATATCTACTTTTCCATCGGTCTGTCTGTAAATCTCAGGGCCGGTTGTTTTCTTATGTGCTGCCGGGTTTGCAGGATTCACAAACTGACCTAAGATAACGGCTCCCGGAATGCTCTCTTTTAACTCATCTGCTTTTGCGATGGCACCTTTCATTCCCTTGGCACCTTCTGTTAAAACAAGTTCAGCTCCATATGCCTTTAACAGATTTCTTCTTTCTACGCTCATCGTATCCGGAAGTGTTAAAATCGCTTTATAACCTTTTGCTGCTGCTACGGCTGCAAGACCGATTCCCGTATTTCCTGAAGTTGGCTCAATAATCGTTGCTCCCGGTTTTAATGCACCGGATTGTTCTGCATCCTCGATCATGGCTAATGCAATTCTGTCTTTCACGGAGCCTGCCGGGTTTAAATACTCTAATTTTGCAAGAATGGTTGCGTCTTTAATGCCTGCGGACTGGCTGTAACGACTGATCTCTAAAATAGGTGTTTCTCCAATTAACTCTGCTGCACTTTTTTTAATCTCTGACATAATTTTTTCCTCCATGTTTCCAAATATAATGTTTGATTTTGTATTGCTATATTGATTCTATCTTACCGGCATTTAGCCATTGTATTTCTCTGCTCCGTTTCTGCTGCAACAACACATACACTCCATCCTTCTTTTCTTGGTTTTGTAAGTTCTGATTTTTTCCATGTGTGTTCTCCTTTCTTAATTCCTACTTTTTAACTAGGAATATAGCGTTTTAATTATCATATTGGATTTTCCCGGATTTGTCAAGCACAAAATCAGAATAAATTTACTCTTCTGTAAATTTATAACAAAAACTTTTCTCTTTTTTCTTTCTATGTTAAAATATAGCTGTCTTACAGAGGGATGAAACAAACATATGAAAGGAGATTTACAGATCTATGAAGACAAAGAAAAAGTTCTTGAGTTTTCTGCTCATTTTCGGTTTGACTTTGGGAATGATGCCGGCAACGGCATTTGCCGCAAATGCGTCAGAAACATGGGGAGATTATGCTGCTACTGATTTTGCGGGTGGTAGCGGAACGAAAGAGGATCCTTATCAGATTGCTACAGCAGAACAACTTGCAAAACTGGCAAGTGAAGTGAACAGTCATGTCGTTGGTAAGACTCATGCCAATGAATATTTTAAACTGATAGCTTCCATTGATTTAAGTGCTCACAGATGGGTTCCCATCGGCTATGGTAATTCATCCAACGCTTCTTCCTTTAACGGATATTTTGACGGTAATCATCAAACTATCACCGGTCTGAATGTGGATGAACGCGGAAATAATACAGATGCGGGATTATTTGGTGCTGTATCTGTTGCTACGAATGAACCTGTGTTGAAAGACCTTACTATTGAAAATGCAACCATCTATGCGGGAGACGAAACCGATGATGGAACGCTTCAGTATGGTGCCGGAGTCTTAGTCGGTTCGATTACCCTGCTTGGTGGTAGTTCTGCCAAATATGCAGCGATAGAGAATTGTCATGTATCCGGACAGGTGGATTCAAAAATGTATGCCGGCGGTCTGATTGGTGCAGCCAGCTATGGTAAGATTTCAAACTGTTCCGCAGACACGATTGTAACAGGAAATACAGTCAGTGGCGGTTTTACCGGTTACGCCTTTTCCTCTTCCTTTGAGAATAATACGGCAAAGGGAAGTGTAACAAGTACGGGCTGGTCAACCGGCGGTTTTGCCGGCTGGGTCTATGAAGGTGCGATCACTAAATGTACTGCTTCCGGAAATGTCAAGGCAGATAACTGGAATCTTGGTGGTTTTGCCGGATATTTGAGTGGTGCAACAGTTAACGCATGTACAGCCTACGGAGATGTAACAGGCACTGCAACAACCTTTATTGCAAAAGCCGGTGGTTTTGTCGGAACAAATAAAGGCAGTATGATTCAGAACAGTCATGCAACCGGTGTGGTAACCGGCTCTAATCAGTATGGTGCTGCCGGCGGTTTCGTTGCCAGCGATGAAAATGGTACAACAACCGGATGTTCCTTTGACCAGACAAAAAATCCACTTCTAACCTCTGTCGGAAACACTGTAACACAAGGAACCAATGATATTACACCAAAGACTACCGATGAGGTACTTGCCGATATTTGTAATGATTATTTTGGTGGTCATGCATATCAGAAAGCCTGGACAATTGACAAAGAGGCTACCTGCCAGCAAGAAGGAATCAAATCCCATCATTGTGAACGTTGTAATGATAAAACGGATGTGACTTCCCTTGACAAGATTAATCATCAACTTGTGAAAACAGCCAAGAAAGCAGCCACACACATGGCAGATGGTAATATTGACTATTGGTATTGCAATAGCTGCAACAAATATTTCAGCGATGAAGCAGCTACAAAAGAAATTTCTCTGAAAGACACTGTCCTTCCAAAACTGACAGGACATACCCCGGATAAAACCGGCTGGCATTCAGATGAAACCAATCACTGGCAGACTTGCGAATGTGGTGTGACATTAAACAAGTCCACACATACAAAGCAGACTACTGTTACAAAAAAAGCTACTTTTAAAAAAGCAGGAAGCAATGTAACAAAATGTACTACCTGTGGAAAGACCTTATCAACTTCCACAATTCCGAAGGTTTCCAAGGTTACACTTTCTAAGACTTCTTATACCTATAACGGCAAAGTGAAAAAACCGACGGTTACTGTAAAAGACAGCAACGGTAAACTTCTGAAAAACGGAACGGATTACAAAGTTTCCTATACAAAAGGCAGAAAAAATGTAGGGAAATATACAGTAAAAATCACACTGAAAGGCAGCAAATATAGCGGTACTAAAACCTGTACTTTTAGTATTAATCCAAAGAATACCAAACTGTCTTCACAGAGCGGACAGGAAAAGGCTTTTACCGTAAAATGGAAAAAGCAAACCAAGCAGACTAGCGGTTACCAGATTCAGTATGCAACGAAAAAGAATTTTTCAAAGGCAAAAACAGTAACGATTAAGAAAAACAGTATCACAAAGACGAAAATCAAAAACTGTGCTGCAAATAAGAAATATTATGTACGCATACGAACCTATAAGAATGTAAAAGTTAACGGAAAGACTACAAAAGTGGTTTCCTCCTGGAGCAAATCTGCAACAGTGAAAACGAAATAACATCATCGGTTTATATTTTTAAGAAAGAGGGGCTGTCGCACTAAGTGCGGCAGCCCCCTCTCTCACCTTTCATCTGACCTGAGCATTCTTAAAAAAAGAAATAAAAAATTGCAATCATCGCCATTATCACAATAATTCCAAGCGTAACGACTCGTAAAAAATCGTTTTCAATCTCTCTTTCACATAGCCAAAATGTGAAAAGTACCCCCAGCATCAGAATCACACTGTAAAAATTAAACCATATCATTTTTATCCCTCCTTTCTGTGAAAATTTTCTTAGTTTCCTCCTTTCGTAAAAATAGTAACGCGAAAAAATGTTTATCTAAGAATTTGAAATTTTTTTATTTTTTCTTATTTTGATTTTTTATTTTTTACTTTCATTTCTTTTTGGGGAGAATAATTAGGTTACCGAAAAGATATGTTATAATGAGATTTTATGGACAAAAAAATTGTTACATCTTATTTAGGAAAAACCGAAGAAATATGACTATTTCATCAATAAAATTTATTTGTAGCGAATCTTTGTCCACATATGAAACCAAATGCAAATATTATCGAAACGCCTACAAATTCAGACAATATTTCCTTAAATTAGAAATGTTAATGGTTCAAAATTGTGGGAAATTTAAGAAAAGAAAATTTCTATTGATTATTGTTATGCAATCCCCTATCATATATGTTATAAGGAATCCCTCGACTACAAAGGAGTCGTAAAATATGACAAATATATTAATGCAAAAGATATTAACTGAAATGACTAAAAAAATTGGAGGATATAGCAATGCTCAAAGACAAATATTCTTATATTGCACTATTCACTTATGAAGATGCTGGAATTTCCATCGAATTTCCAGATTTGCCGGGCTGCTATCCGTGTGCTGATAAAGACAATACCGATGAGGCCTTAAAAAATGCAAAAGAAGCTCTCGGACTTCATATTTGGGGCATGGAACAAGATCATGAAATCATTCCGAAGCCTTCTGCAGTTACAGATTTAAAACTAAAACCTAATCAGGTATCGGTGTTAATTGAAATTTTTATGCCACCGTTCAGAGAACGTATGAACACAAAAATTTAAGAAACTTAGCAAATAGAAACCGTGATATAGCGGTTTTCTTTTTTTTATTTACATACGTGATCTTACATAGTGCAATGCAAGCATGATAAGGAAAGGATGATGATATGGATAAGTTATTTTATCCTGCCGTATTTCACACAGCAGAGGAAGGTGGTTTTTGGATTACTTTTCCTGATTTTCCAGAATGTCTAACACAAGGCGGAAATATGCAGGAAGCCTATGAAATGGCTGTTGATGCATTAGGGCGCTCTTGACATACCAGCTTATTCACAAATCTTATATCAGTTTTTAACGTTTACACAAAACTTGAAACGGTCTCATTCTTGAATTCACTTGCATATACAATTCCGTTAATTTCAAACATCTAGTGTTCTCCTTCTACTATAATGGATTAATTCTTTCAAAATGTTCATTACGTACCGCATGATTCCAAGCTTCATAAACCTGTTCTTCATAGATAGCAAGCCATCCGTTAATAATCTTTAGCTGTTTTACCGGCATAGAACCGGCAAGCAGTTGTCCATCTATGGCAATAACAGCTTCATAATCTCCATAAAAAGCATGGATGTGTGGTTTATGATGTTGACTGGTATCATTAAAATACATTTTTATAATAATCCCATAAAATCTGCTTGTTTTCAGCATTTCCCCTACAACTCATACGGAGTGACCTGATATACATAATAATTGAGCCAGTTACTGAACAAATTGTTGCTGTTTGCTCTCCACTGCAGCAGCGGACGCTTTGTGGCATCATCATTCGGATAATAATTATACGGCAGGTCAATCGGCAGACCTTTCTCTAAATCTCTATGGTATTCTTTGTCCAGTGTGATCCTGTCGTATTCCGGATGCCCCATGACAAATATCTGTTTTCCTTCATTTGAAAGGCACAGAAATACACCTGCCTCTTCGGATTTTGCAAGAACCTTCAGATCCGGGCAGTTCTCAATGTCTTCGGTTAAGATTGCTGTATGGCGGCTGTTTGGTGCATAGAACACATCGTCAAAGCCACGGACTAACGGCACTTTTCTGTTCAATACCTGGAATGGGTAAACTCCAAATAATTTTTTCGGAAGCAGCACCTTGTTAATACCAAAATGATAGTAAAGTCCTGCCTGAGCACCCCAGCAGATATGCATCGTACTGGTCACGTTTGTCTTTGTCCAGTCCATGATCTGACAAAGTTCCTCCCAGTAATCTACTGTTTCATAATCCAGATGCTCGATCGGTGCTCCCGTAATGATCATGCCATCAAATTTTTGATCTTTGATGTATTCAAAGGTTGTATAAAATTTGTTCAGATGATTCGCAGATACATTCTGCGATTCGTGGCTTTTTACTGTTAAAAACGTAATATCCACCTGTAATGGTGTGTTCGATAGTGCACGCAGCAACTGTAACTCCGTATCTTCTTTTAACGGCATCAGGTTTAAAATGCACACCTGAAGCGGACGAATGTCCTGATGGATAGCACGACTCTCATCCATCACAAATATATTTTCATTTTCTAATATTTCCTTTGCCGGTAAATCTCCCTGTGTCTTGATCGGCATATTTTTCCCTCTTTTCTGTCTGTGTTCTGTTTATCAATATCTATTTTAACATTTCCTGCAATTCTGCTTCCGATATCACGGAAACACCTAGATCATTTGCTTTAGTCAGCTTACTGCCTGCATTTTCTCCGGCAAGCAGATAATTGGTCTTTTTAGAAACAGAACCGGATACCTTGCCGCCATGCGCTTCGATCAGGGCTGCTGCTGCCTTTCGATCCATCGTTGGAAGTGTTCCGGTAATGACAAAGGTCAATCCGTCAAAACGTCCGTCCTCACTGCCTGACTCTGCCATTTCCATATTGACCCCTGCTTCTTTCAGACGTTCTATGATCTTGCAGTTATTTTCATCCTGAAAATAATTACGGATGCAAAGTGCCGTAACCTCTCCGACATCTGCAACCTGTTGCAGACTCTCCATATCTGCCTGCATCAGTGCTTCTATACTGCCAAAATGTTTCAGAATGGTCTTTGCCGCTGCCTTACCGACATTTGGGATACCAAATCCGGTCAACAACTGGAATGCCTCATTTTGCTTGGATTTTTCAATTGCATCTAACAACTTATCTGTATTCTTTTCTTTTCCGATAATTCCCTGTTCAATCAGTTCTTCCCGGTGCTTTTTTAAATCATAAATATCTGCAATATCTTTGAGATATCCAAGATGTACCAGCTCCATAATGTAAGTGGCACCAAATCCTTTGATATCCATAGCATCCCTGCCGACAAAATTGATCATATGACGTTCTAACTGTGCCGGGCAGTTTGGTGAGGTACACTTGATATCTGCCGTATCTTTTTCTCGCTCTGTCTTTGCACCACAGACCGGACAGACATCCGGTATTACAAATTTTTTCACACCCTCCGGTCTTTTTTCATGAATGACTCTTCGCACCTTCGGAATGATCTCACCGGATTTATATACCACGATCGTATCACCGATCCCGATGTCTAATTCATCAATAAAATCCTGATTATGCAGGGTTGCTCTTGATACGCTCGTGCCACACAACCGCACCGGTTCAAAAACGGCTGTCGGCGTGATCCTTCCGGTTCTGCCAACCGACAACTCAATATCTAACAGTTTTGTCTCTTTTTCTTCCGGCGGATATTTATATGCCACTGCCCACCGCGGAACTTTAGAAGTTGCCCCTAATTTTTCCCGGTCGGAAAAACGGTTGATCTTTACCACCGCGCCATCAATATCATATGGCAGTTTTCCGCGATTCTCGCCGATTTTTTCGATCGCTGCCCAGACTTCATCTGCTGTCTTGCAGACCGTATATTCTTCAATGACCCGAATGCCCTGTTTTTTTAAATATTCATAGCCTTCTGTATGCGTTTCAAATGAGATTCCTCTTGCATCCTGAATATTAAAAATAAACATGGACAGTCCGCGTTCCTTTGTCACTGCGGTATCTAACTGACGCAGTGTGCCTGCTGCACAGTTTCTTGGATTTGCAAACAGCTTTTTGCCGAGCAGTTCCTGTTTTTCGTTGACCTTCTCAAAATCAGCCTCTGTCATATAGACTTCGCCACGGATTTCGAGATATTCCGGTTTATCTTTTAATTTCTTTTTGACATCACGGATCACTTTTGCATTTGCCGTGACATCTTCCCCATATTGGATGCCATCTCCTCTGGTCTCTGCTAACTTCAACTCGCCGTATTCGTAACGCAAAGAAAGAGACAGTCCGTCTATCTTGTATTCAACCACAAATTCAGGATCATCTAACTGCTTTTTCATTTCTGCAACAAAATTCTCTACCTCTCCCCTGTCAAAAACATCCTGAAGGCTCAACATCGGTACGTTATGCTCTACTAAGACACCCGCCTCACGTTTTGCACTTCCTCCGACCTTTTGTGTCGGGGAATCCGGTGTGACATATTCCGGGTGTTCTCTTTCTAAACGTTTTAACTCGTTCATTTTCTGATCGTATTCGTAATCGGTAATCTCCGGATCATCCTGATTATAATAGCGTTCGATATGATACTCAATTTCCTTGCGTAACGCTTCTATTTTTTCCTGAATTTCCATTCTATTCCTCTTTCCCACTCTCTGATAGCAGTGCCAATAATCCTTCCCATTCCTGATGTGTAAGATCACGGTATTTTCCCACTGGAAGATCTCCTAATTTAATATTCATGATCCTGACACGGACCAGTTTGACCACCCGATAGCCAAAATATTCACACATTCTGCGGATCTGCCGGTTCAGTCCCTGCGTCAGCACAATACGGAATTTCCGCTTATCTAACTTTTCTACCTTACACTTTCTCGTGATCGTATCGAGGATTGGTACACCTCCTGCCATTCCGCGTAAAAACTCATCCGTAACCGGGCGGTTTACCGTTACGATATATTCTTTCTCATGAAAATTTCTTGCTCTTAGAATCTCGTTTCCAAGCTCTCCATCATTGGTAAGAAGGATCAATCCCTCGGAATCTTTGTCTAATCTTCCTACCGGATAGATACGTTTCGGGTAATGAAGATAATCAATAATATTGTTCTTTTCTCTCTTCTCTGCCGTACATACAATTCCTTTTGGTTTATGAAAAGCCAGTAAAATCTTCTCATCCTCTCTCTGTATTTCCCTGCCGTCCACAAGAACCTTCTGTCCCGGAAGGATCTGATCACCAAGTACTGCTACCTTTCCGTCAATAGTCACTCTTCCTTCTTCCACAAGACGGTCTGCTCCTCTTCTTGAACACACTCCTGCTTCACTTAAAAACTTATTGATCCTGATAAATTCCGTTTCCATTCCTATCCTTTCAAAAATGCGGAGACCTAAGCCTCCGCATTTCTTCCTACTGTAATAATTCTGTCTTTATGTAACCGATGGTATCTTTATAATTTACCTTCGTCCATCCTTCCGCATAACTCATAACAACCGTAACCTTGTCACCGGCATATCCTACTGCTACCTTCGTGGAAGTCTCGCTCATGGACTCACGGATATTAATCGTGCCATTTAAGGTAACGGTAGAACCCTCTGACAGGGAAGGTGCTGATGTATCCTGCTGTGGAACTTCTGTAGACAGATACTCGCTCTTGACATAACCGGTTACACCATTATGCTCTACGGCACTCCAGTCGCCTTCTGTTCCGGTCCGCTTCAACTCTGTTCCGAACTCTAACATCTCTACGACATTTCCATCGGTACTTGCAGCATCACGGATATTGACCTTTGTGGTTACATATACAATCTCGGCTGCCGGCTGCTCTGCCTGTTGTTGCTCTTCCTGCTTGTTATCCTCTTTTTTCTGATCGTCTTTCTTGTCAGATTTCTTTTTACTGTCTTTTTTATCCTCAGATTTTTTCTTTTCTTCGGATTTCTTTTTGCTGTCTTTCTTATCGTCCTTCTTCTTTTGTTCTTCCTCTTTTTTCTTCTTCTCTTCGTCTTTCTTCTTTTGTTCTTCTTCCTGTTTCTTCTTTTCTTCGTCCTTCTTCTTTTGCTCTTCTTCTTTCTTCTTCTGTTCTTCCTCCTGTGCCTTCTTATAATTGTTCAGCCACTTTGGAATTACCTTATCATTCAGCTTATTAACGTATTTTTCTAAGTCTTTATCCGATTTGATCGCTTTGCTGCTTTTTTTCTCGATATCGTTTGCTAACTTTACAAAGTCATCCTGCTCTTCATACTTGTCAATAAATTCTGAAACGCTCGAATCAACGTCTTTTTCATTCGTTGCGATATAATTGAATGTACTGTAGAGATTGTCAATATACAGATTTCCCTTGTCATCCGTTCTTACATAAAAAGTCTCCAAAGACGGGATCGTTGTCTTGATCTTCGGGAACTTCATATCCATTGTTACGGATACGATATAGGAATCTTTATCTAATCCCTCTTTTGTATAGCACTTGATGTTCTTATATTTCTCTACGCGTTCGCTGAACATCTTGATATAACTCTGCTCTAATTTCGAGATTGGAGTTGCAATCTCTTTCATCTTATCTACATTACCTTCTGCGTAGTATTTGTAATAATTCTTCATCAGTTTGGTAACGGCTTCATTTTCATCTACCTGATAATCCTCTTTCAGCACTTTTTCTGCTCTGGCTTTCGGATCAGCAGATGATGTACCTTTGTTATTGACTAACATAACGATACCGATCAAGATCACGACTAACATGCCTGCCATGATCAGATATCGTCCGTTTTTATGCAAAAATTCCTGTGTTTTTTCTTTATCTATGCTATTTTTATCTGTGCCATTCCCATCTATGTTATTTTTGTTACTTCCATCCTCAGTACTCATAAAAACCTCCTATACTGCTGCTTGTCCTCAGTTATTCTTTACTCTGTAGGACATTGCGAAAACAAACGATCTCCTATAGAGTAAAAAATGCATCTAGCGGGAATCGAACCCACATTACTGGAATCGGAGTCCAGCGTTCTATCCATTAGACTATAGATGCAAACTTTACATAGCAGAACTTATCATATCATACTCATAGGAAAAAATCAAAGAAAAAAGTGTGAAAAACAATTTTTTCACACTTTTTTTATACTTCTAGGCTAACGCTTCCTCAAACTGGGAATTGTATAAATCCGCATAGAATCCCTGTTGTTCTAGGAGTTCTTTATGGGTTCCCTGCTCAATAATATCTCCGTCTTTCATGACTAAAATTAAATCTGCATCTTTGATCGTAGAAAGTCTGTGCGCAATGACAAAGCTGGTTCTTCCTTTCATCAGATTGTTCATTGCTTTCTGTATTCTTGCCTCAGTTCTCGTATCGACGGAACTTGTTGCTTCATCAAGGATCAGTATCCTGTTATCTGCTAAAATGGCTCTCGCGATCGTCAAAAGCTGCTTCTGTCCCTGTGAAACATTGCTTGCTTCCTCGTTCAATTCCATCTGATAGCCGCCCGGCAGTGTGGAGATAAAGTGGTGGGCATGTGCTGCTTTCGCTGCCTCGATGACCTCTTCATCGGTTGCATCCAGTCTTCCGTAACGGATATTTTCCATGATCGTTCCTTTGAACAGCCAGGTGTCCTGTAAGACCATTCCAAAGTTCTCGCGAAGCTCACTGCGGTTGAAATCCCTGATATCATAGCCATCAACTTTGATCGCACCTTCGTTGACATCATAAAAACGCATCAACAGTTTGACCATCGTCGTCTTACCTGCACCGGTCGGCCCTACGATCGCTACCGTCTGTCCCGGAGAGATCTGACTGTTAAAATCATGGATGATGATCTTATCTTCATCGTAACCGAATTTTACATGCTCAAACGTTACACTTCCCTGAAGATTCTCATCATGCACCGGATTCTCGGCAAACTGGTCTTCCTCTTTCTCTTCTAAGAATTCAAATACACGCTCTGTTGCCGCTGCCATGGACTGAAGCATATTCGATACCTGTGCCACCTGTGTGATCGGCTGGGTAAAACTTCTGACATACTGGATAAATGCCTGAATATCTCCGACCTCGATCGTTCCTTTGATCGCTAACATACTTCCGCTGATCGCTACTGCAACATAACCGAGATTTCCGACAAACATCATGATCGGCTGCATCATACCTGAGAAAAACTGTGATTTCCAGGCTGACTGATAGAGCACGTCATTATCTTCCTCAAAGGTCTTTTTCACTACCTCTTCACGGTTAAACACTTTGATAACATTCTGTCCGCTGAACACTTCTTCGACCTGTCCGTTGATCTTTCCAAGGTATTCCTGCTGTGTAAAGAAATACTTCTGCGAATGTTTGATGACCAGACTGATCAAAAGTGCGGAGATAGGGAGGATCACAAATGCGATCAATGTCATCAACGGACTGATCGTAAGCATCATGATCAACACTCCGATAATAGTCGTCACGGATGTGATCAATATCGTCACACTCTGGTTCAGACTCTGTCCTAACGTATCGACATCATTGGTAATACGCGATAACACTTCTCCTACTGTCCGTGATTCAAAATACTTCATCGGCATCCGGTCGATCTTTTCCGATATCTCTTTTCGGAAACGGAAACAGAGCTTTTGTGTCACTCCTGTCATGATCCATCCCTGGATAAAGGAAAAGACTGCACTGACTAAATACATCGTCAGCAGGATCAACAGAATTTTTCCGATCTTGTCAAAATCAATACCACCGGTGCCTTTGATCTTTGCTACTAAGCCGTTAAACAGTTCTGTTGTCGCCTTACTTAAGATTTTCGGTCCAATGATACTAAAGATCGTACTGCCGATTGCAAATACAATGACCGTTGCTACAGCAAACTTATACTTTCCGATATAAGTCATCAGCTTTTTCATCGTTCCCCTAAAATCTTTTGCTTTTTCACCCGGTGCCATTCCACCATGCGGTCCTCTTGGTCCATGTCTTCTTGTATTCTGCTCTGCCATTAACGGACACCTCCTTTCAGTTCTGCTTCAGAAAGCTGGGAGCTTGCAATCTCCTGATAGGTCTCGCATCCTGCTAACAGCTCCTCATGTGTTCCGATACCGGCAATTCTGCCTTCTTCTAATACAATGATCTTATCTGCATGTAAGATCGTACTGATCCTTTGTGCCACGATCAAAACGGTTGCATCTTTTACTCTTTCATTCAGCTTCTTTCTAAGTGCCACATCGGTCTTATAATCCAATGCGGAAAAACTGTCATCAAATAAGAAGATTTTCGGATTCTTTGCAATCGCTCTTGCAATGGACAGTCTCTGCTTCTGTCCACCGGAGACATTCGTTCCGCCCTGTGCGATCGGACTGTTGTATTTTTCTTCTTTTTCTTCAATAAAATCTACTGCCTGTGCAATGTCTGCCGCCTCTTTCATCATCTCATCACTGACCTGATCTCCTGCGAATTTCAGGTTAGATGCGATCGTTCCGGAAAAAAGCACTCCTTTTTGCGGCACATATCCGATCAGACTTCTTAATTTCTCCTGTGACATTTCCCGGACATCAATTCCATCTATGGTAATGCTTCCGGAGGTCACATCATAAAAACGCGGGATCAGATTTAATAACGTGGTCTTTCCACATCCGGTACTTCCGATAATGGCTGTTGTTTCCCCCGGTCTTGCCGTAAAGGAAATATCACTCAGTGCCTCTTCTTTTGCACCATCATAGGCAAACCCTACATCGTGAAACTCTAATACACCACTAAAGTCTTCTTCATCACCCTTTGTCTGCTCTGCATCACGGATGCTTGGTTCCGTATCTAATACTTCTTCTATACGGGTTGCTGCCACACCTGCTCTTGGCAGCATAATGGATACCATCGTCAACATTAAAAATGCCATGACGATCTGCATCGTATAGGTAATAAATGCGATCATGTCACCAACCTGAAGGTTTCCAAGGTCTACTCCTTTTGCCCCAAACCACACAATCGCTACCGTAATGGCATTCATGATCAGCATCATCGTCGGCATCATAAAGGTCATAACACGGTTCGTAAACAACTGTGTCTGCATCAGATCACGATTTGCTTTCTCAAACCGTTTTTCCTCAAATTTTTCACGACTGAATGCACGAATAACCGGAATACCGGTCAATATCTCTCTTGAAACCAGATTCATGCGGTCCACAAGGGTCTGCATCTGTTTGAACTTCGGCATTGCCACTACGACTAAAATTCCTACCAGAACAAAAATAGCAACGACTGCAACCACAATAATCCAACCCATTCCGGTCTTTGTATTGACTACTTTTAAGATTCCTCCGATACCAATGATCGGTGCATACAGTACCATTCTTAGCAATATCGTAGAAACCATCTGTATCTGCTGGATATCATTCGTACTTCTTGTGATCAGGGATGCCGTGGAAAATTGATCCATCTCACGGTTCGAAAAGCTCAGCACTTGTCCAAAGATCCTGGTTCGTAAATCCATACCGATCTTTGCTCCGGTCTTAGAGGAAAAATATCCTGCACAGATTGCTGCCGCTACCATTAAAATGGACAGTCCTAACATCTTTGCCCCGGTTACCCACAGATAATGTGTCTGTATCTGATTAGTATCATAATCCATGGCTTTGTATTCGTCCTGTACATATAGGATTGCCATCTGCGAAACAATGGAATCACTCATCGTATCGTATTTTTCCCAGGTTTCTTCCTCCTGCTGCAGGATCATATCCTTGGTAATGGCTCCTGCCTTCACGCCCTGCAAAAACTGGTCAAAATCCATCTCTTTGCTGCTTTTCATGCCATTGACCATTGCCATAGGTTTTGCTAAGATATCGTCGAGTTTTTCAATATCTTCTTTTTTATCGCTCTTTCTGACATATCGCTCAGTATTCTCATCGAGCTTATATGCATCGCGGAGTGTTTTTTCATCCTTATCCTCTACAAAGAAGCAAAGTGTGTCGAAACTCTCCTTTCGCATCTCCTCCATTGCTTCATGCTCAATTCCTCCCTGTTCGATTCCGACATCGACAATATCCGATGTGTAGGAAGGAAGAGACAGATCACAATATGCCTGAACAACTAAAAGCAGTATGATCATGACCACTGCTCCTTTGTGCTCTGCTAAGTATTTAAAGATTTGCTTCATGTTTTTCCTCCTGCTTTTTTCTTTTTCTGTTCTGATTCTCTTCCTGCATGATCTCCGTGTATCGGTTCATTAAATGAATCAGCTCTTTGGTACGCTCCTCCCCCAGACGTTCTATAACTCCTGTGATAAATTCCTGCATCTGCCTGCGTACCTGCTGTTCTGCTTCTTTTCCGTCAGGCGTAATGCTCACCCGTGTATTCCGTCTGTCTTTTTCATCCACTCTTCGTTCTACATACCCCTTTTCTTCCATGCTTCTTAACATTTTTGAGACTGCCGGAGCCGTGATCCTCAGGCGCTTGGCAATATCGGATGCCAGCACACCCTGCTCACGGTTTCCGTTCTCTCTTTCAATGATCTCCAGCATGACAAACTCACTTTTGCGAAGACCTGTAAAGCAAAGATCCCGGTGCATCTTCATAAATCTATGCTGTGCCGTGATCAATTGTTCCTGAAGGTCCGCTATATACTCTTCCATGTGTATCACCTCTATTATTTAACCTAGTTATTAATTAACCATGTGAACTATCATTTTAGCATGTTCTATTCCAATGTCAAGATTCGCTCACAATTTCTTCACTCTTTTTTACAATGCTCTTTTTGAAACACCTGCATCATTTCTCTTGTCAGGCTGATCTCCTCTATATCTAAGACGATCTCTTCTGCCGGCACCCACATTGCCTCCGCTAATTCGTCTTCCTGCCTGTAGATCGTAAGGTCTCCTTCTGCCTCTGCAAAAAAGCCAAACAGCAGACTCCCGGAAAATCCCCATGGCTGGCTCTTATAATACCGCAGATTCTTTACCCGTATCCCGACTTCTTCCATGACTTCTCTTTGTACCGTCTGCTCTATCGTTTCACCAAATTCTGCAAAACCGGCAATTAATGCATATTTTTTATATTCCCTGCCTGCATATTTTGTCAGGATCAGTTCATCGCCGTGGCTGACTGCCACAATGACTGCCGGATTGATCCTTGGAAACACTTCATTCCCACATGCCGGACATTGCAGTTTTCTTTCGTTTTCATTTCTTAAGAGTTCTGTTCCGCATTTTCCGCAAAAATGATTGTTTTCATACCAGGTATACAAATGATAGGCACTGACTCCTGCAAATCGCTCACGCTCAGGAAATGTTCGACGTAAACGGAACATCTTTTCATAGACATACCCCTCGACTTCTGTCTTTTGCGGCGAATACAACAGATAATAAGTGTCCTCTCCAATGGAAAAAAGGTAGATGAGTGTTCCCTCATCTGCCTTATTTTTTCTCCACTCACTGTATTTAGGATATGCGATCTGCATCTCTTCGTTGATCCTACAAAGCAGCTTTCCGGAGTCAAATATCATGATCCTGCTCTCGTTTTTCGGAGGCTTTGGATGATATTCATTTTTTAACTGCTCCACTCCGATATCCTGTATCATGCCTCTTCCTCTTTTCCTGCCATTGGTATCTGCAGCCGCTCTATAATCTCGAATGCGACATCCTTTGGTGCTTTTTCATCCGTAACAATTTCGATATCTTTTGCTTTTTCATAATACGGCTGTCTTTCCTGCATCATTTTTCCAATATAGTCAGGATTCATGTTTCCATTTAAAAGCGGACGGTCTTTTCCGTCTTTTACGTTTTCATAAATGGTCTGCGGAGTCGCACTCAACAAAATCACGGTGCCGCTTTTTTTCATCAGCTTCCGGTTGTTTTCCCGTAAAATAATTCCACCGCCACAGGATACGATCCGCTGCCCCTTTTTTGCATAGTCCTCTAATATATGACTTTCTAAATTTCTAAAATAGTTTTCCCCATATTTTTCAAAAATTTCCGGAATCCCCATATTTTTTTTCCGGACAATGACCTTATCGGTATCGACTTCCTCCCATCCGGTCAGTTCCCTCAAATATTTTGAGACGGTTGTCTTTCCCACGCCCATAAAGCCGATCAAATAAATATTTCCCTGTTTTTTCATCTTTCTTCCTCTTCTAACTGATACTCTTATGTATTTTTTCTAATACGGTCTTTAGATCATCCATCTGCATCTGTCCCGGTGCGGACGCTTTCTCATGTGAACCGAAGGTCACACAGGAGCCAAACACCTCACCGCAAAGTCTGCTGATCACTCCGTCTTTTCCCATGGACATCGTGATCGCCGGTGTATCGTGATGCTCTTCCACAAAACTCTCCGTGGCACTTAACAGATTTAAAACATCCAGCCGGTTTTGCGGCATCACTGCAAGTTTCACGATATCGGCACCGCCATGGTACATTTTTTCTAAGATCATCTGCAATACACCTCTCTCCGGTGTCTTTTCAAAATCATGATGGGAGCAGATGACCGTCACACCACAGTCCTTCATTCTTTGGATGGCTTTTTTCGGTTTTTCATATTCAAAATATTCAATATCTACAAAATCGGCCACTCCTGTCTTTGCCGCCGCTTCGTTCAGTTCTAAGACCTCTGCCGGTTTCATCTGTAGCTGTCCACCCTGCATCTTAGAGCGGAAGGTCAGTAAGAACAGCGTATTTTCCACATAAGGGCGGATTTCTTCGAGAACACTCTTCACTGCCTCTTTATCCGTTACCTCTGAAAACCAGTCCATCCTCCACTCGATCATATCTACGTTTTGTTCTGTTAATATGCGGATCTCTTCCACGATTTTCTCTTGTGTCTCCTCTGTTACCGGAACACAGATGAGCGGGGTGCCGGTTCCGAGGATTTTTCCTTTTTTTTCAATGATTCCTGCCATGATGTTTCCTCTTCCTATTTTCCTATTGATTTTTAGTTATATTCAGTTATTCGTTATGGTTATATGTTATGGTTATACGCTATGGGGCAGCCGGCACAGATCAGATATTCCAGTTTTCCTTGTGCAGACCATTCCGATGAACCTCTGAAACCGGAAATCGTGTGCGCTATTGAGCTTCACGATTTCTGAGTTTCATCTCCATTGCACAAAAAGAAACCTTCCATATCTGATCTGTGCCGGCTGCATCTACTTTGTTTCCCATTCCTGCTATTTTTATGTGATTTTATGTGATATAACTATCCTACAGTGCTTCACATATTCATATCTCTGTATGTTGTATATAGTATATATGTATATGAAGCATATAAATAATGCATAAATATTTATTGCGTGATCTGTTTTGCTAAGAGTTTATTCCTGCTGCCACCGTGGATATTAGGTTTTTCGTTCGTCGTTCATCTGACAGCAATCATGCTTGTAACTATGTCCGGGATTAAGAAGTTCCTGACATTCTGTCTGCTATCAGAAATTTTCGGACACGGATGTCCGAAAAAGGGGCTGCTGAGCCAGGATGGCGAATCTGCCCCGGTTTCGTTCGTCCCCGACACCTCTCACAGAATGTCTGGTACTTCTTAATTCCGGACACTTGTACAAGCGTGATCGCTGTCAGATGACCCCCACCAAAAACAAACAAAAAACAAACTCTCCCCCTCACTTCTGCTCATTATATCCCACCCCACCAAATCCCGCAAGTAATTGACATCCTTTACAAATTATTTTAAGATAGGCATGAGCGGTATATCATTCCGCTAAGGAGGTATATTTATGAGATACGAGATTACCGGAACTACCCGTCTGACCTGTCTTTTGGGAAGTCCCGTAGCACATAGTATTTCACCACAGATGCATAATGAAGCATTTCGACTTCTCGGTCTTGATTATGTCTATACGGCATTTGACATCAGTCCACAGAATCTACCGGATGCTGTTCATGCTTTAAAACTGCTGAATGTCCGCGGCTATAACCTGACCATGCCACACAAGACTGCAATCCTTCCCTTTATGGATGAGCTGACCCCCGCTGCAAAGCTGGCGCAGGCAGTCAACACCGTAACCTATGAAAGCGGCAGACTGATCGGCCATACAACGGATGGAATCGGCTACATGCACTCGGTTAAGGACGCAGGTTATGATATTCTTGGAAAAAATATGACACTTTTAGGTGCCGGAGGTGCGGCTACTGCAATCTGCACACAGGCAGCCTTAGATGGTGTAAAAAACATCTATATGTTTAAGCGCAAAAATGCTTCCTGGAAAACAGCACAGGATTTTGCCGATAAAGTCACCCGCACTACCGACTGTCAGGTATTTTTGTATGACATAGCAGATACATATCAGTTAAAACAGGCACTATCAGACAGTGCGATCTTAACAAACGCAACAAACGTCGGCATGGCACCTGATATTTCTAACAGTCCGGTTGACAGATCCCTGTTATATCCTGAGCTGGTCGTTTCCGATATTATTTATAACCCAAGAAAAACAAAGCTTCTTCAGGAGGCAGAATCTATCGGATGTCCAACCTGTAACGGGCTCTATATGCTGCTCTATCAGGGTGCAGCTTCCTTTCATTGCTGGACAGGCGCCGATATGCCGGTAGAGATCATTAAAAAAAAATATTTTAATTCTTAGAATCAAAGGAGATACATTATGAGTTTCACTTATTTAAGAGCACTTCCGACACCGGAAGAGATCAAACAACAGTATCCGCTTTCAGCAAAACTTGCTGCCATCAAAGCCGATCGTGATAACCAGATCAAAGATATTATCAGCGGAAAAGATGACCGACTTTTGTTGATCATCGGTCCCTGCTCCGCAGACCACGAAGACCCTGTCGTAGACTATGTCAGCCGTCTTGCACCGGTTCAGGAAAAAGTCAAAGACCGTATTTTAATCGTTCCGCGTATTTATACTAACAAGCCGCGTACTACCGGTGAGGGTTATAAAGGGATTGCATCCCAGCCGGACCCGGAAAAAGCACCGGATATGATAGAAGGTATTATTTCATCGAGAAAAATGTTCCTTCGTGCCATGGAAGAAAGCGGACTGAGTGCTGCTGACGAAATGCTCTACCCGGAAAACTGGGGTTATGTAGAGGACTTACTCTCCTATGTTGCCATCGGTGCCCGCTCCGTAGAGGATCAGCACCACCGTCTTACGGTCAGCGGTTTTGATGTTGCTTCCGGCATGAAAAACCCGACCAGTGGTGACCTTGCAGTTATGCTGAACTCCGTTTACGCTGCACAGCATCCACATCATTTTTCCTTTGCAGGCCACGAAGTAGAAACAACCGGAAATCCATGGGCACACGTCATTTTAAGAGGTGCAGTCAGCAAACATGGCAATTCCACACAGAATTACCACTACGAGGACATCATGCGCCTGATCGAAAAATATGACAAAATGGATGTGGTCAATCCTGCCGCTATCATTGATACCAACCATTCCAATTCCGGAAAAAAATATAATGAACAGGTTCGTATCGCCAAGGAAGTTATGAACAACCGTCAGTATTCTTCTGACATTAAAAAAATGGTAAAAGGTCTGATGATCGAAAGCTATATAGAGGACGGATGCCAGAAAGTCAACGAGCATGTCTATGGAAAATCCATTACCGACCCATGTATCGGCTGGGCAACCACGGAACGTCTGATCTATGACCTTGCAGAAATGAACCAGATATAGGACATCCAATATTCGAGCGGATCAAAAGAGGCGGGTTTCCCAACTATGAGAAACCCGCCTTTTTACTATTCTAACCACGCGGATGCGTTTTCGCATATACTTCACGGATCCGGTTCTGATTGACCTGTGCATAAATCTGCGTAGTGGAAATATCCGAATGGCCTAACATCTCCTGTACAGATTTTAAATCTGCTCCATTGCTGACTAAATGTGCCGCAAAGGAATGACGCAGTGTATGTGGTGTGATCTCCGAAGTGATCCCTGCTTTTTTTCCACAGCATTTGATAATCTTCCAAAATCCCTGTCGGCTCATTTCCCCACCGGAACAATTGGTAAATAAAAGGTCACAGGATTCATCCTTAATCAGTTTCGGTCTTCCTAAGTCTAAATAATTCTCAATTGCCTCTCTTGCGATTCCTCCAAATGGAATGATCCGCTCCCTGTGTGCATCCCGACAGGTCAGATACTCCATTGAAATATTAATATCACTCAGTTTTAATGCGATCAGCTCTGAAACACGGATGCCGGTTGCATAGAGAAGCTCTAACATCGCCTTATCCCGAAGCTCCTTTGGAGAACTTCCGGAAAGCTGCTCTAATAATTTCACGGTCTCTTCCGTTGTCAGGATCGCAGGCATTTTTTTCTCAATCTTTGGTGCCTTTAACCCTTCTGCCGGATTTTGATTTACATAATTCTTTTTTTGTAAGTAACCAAAAAAAGCCTTCATCGATGCGATACTTCTTGAAATGGTGGACGGCTTTCTGCCCTCCTTCTCAAGATATAAGATATAAGCGTTTAAATTGGTTGACGTAACATCAGATACAGAAGCCACTCCCTGCTCCTGCAGAAAAACACTCATTTTTCTCAAATCTCTTTCATAAGAAAGCTCTGTATTTTTCGATATCTGTTTCACCTCACACATATATGTGATGAAATTCTGAATCTCTTTCGTCATAATCTATCCTGCCTCATCCTGAGTAATTCTTTTCAAAAAAACGCCTAAAAAACGGTTCAGCTACTATTATAATGAACAATTTCAAGAAAAGCAACGGATAATTTGCCCCTTATTTTCAGGGATTTCATAGAACTACCACATATCGAAATCATACCGTTTCTCCTGTACCATATCTTGTAATATCTGTTTAAAATATTTTTAACATTTTCTTTAAAAATATCGGGTTTACATAACTTTCCACCAATAGACCGATCACAAACAATAATACTATCATTCCGGTCTGCATCACCAGCTCTTTTTGCGTCATCGCCATGTCCTCTTTCTTTTTCCAAAATATTTTTAAAAATAGCAGATAGCCGGCAATATAAAATATGTAGTGTGGAAACAAAAAACCTCCCATATACAGAATTCCTTTCCACCCGAAATTCGTAATTGCCATTACGCACAAAAATCCAAAGGACACTCCAAAATACAGGATAAAAAGTATCTGTATTAAAATCCCTACCACGGTAAAGCTCAGTAGCAAAAGTACCCCAAACAGTGGCAATCGGTTTTCTAAGATATAGAGAAAGAGCCGGTTGTAATCTAACTTTGCATATTTTAGCTGCTGTAAATAATATTCATTTAGCATAAAAAAACGATTCTTAGAGCTGTCCCCTATAAAATTTGCCCAAAGGATCCCCACAAAAAAAGAAACAAAGAATATCATGTCCAAATGACAGACTGCTAAAATTCTTCCCTGTTTCCCTTTTTGCTTTTTCGGTTCAATATAAGTTCTTCTCTTTTTTTTCATGGCACTTCCCCCTGACTGTTCTTAAAACAATCTATGGGATACCAGTCCAAAATATGCGTTCACTATTTTTTTGTATACAGATTTTGATATGCCAGCAGTCCGGCAACGGTCTTACTGTCCTGGATCTCTCCTGCATAGATCCGTTTTGTCAGTTCCTCAATGGAAAAGACTTCGATCTCGATTTCCTCGCCTGCATCTAAATGCTGCTGTGTTTTCGTCAGTTCTTCTGCTAAATAGACATCTATGAATTCGTTACAAAAGGCAACCGTTGTCTTTAAAGATAGCAGCTTCGTCAGCTTTCCTGCACGATAGCCTGTCTCCTCTTCTAACTCTCTTGCAGCACAGACTTTTGTATCTTCCGTCACACTGTCTCTTGAACCCGCCGGGATCTCTAATGTCATTCTTTCTAATGCCGGACGATACTGGTGCACCATCAGAACCTTTCCCGGTTCCGGCACTGCTACGACCGCCGCCGCACCCATCCGATGTTCTATATAGTCCCACTCTTCGATCTCACCATTTGGAAGTCGCATCGTGTCTTTATAAATATTTAAAATTGCTCCGCGACGTATTAATTCCCGGTTTAAGCGTTTGATTCCATGCTCCATATCAAATCCTCCTTATATTGTTAAAAGACCGCCGTATACTCGTATACGACGGTCTGCATCATTACCTATTCCTGTCTAAGATTTATTATTTCGCGTAATCTGTTACTCTGGACTCGCGAATTACATTTACCTTAATCTGACCCGGATATTCCAGTTCAGCTTCAATCTGTTTGGAAATATCGCGTGCTAACAATACCATATCGGCATCGCTGACCTGATCAGGAACTACCATAACTCGAATCTCTCTACCTGCCTGAATAGCAAAAGATTTGTCTACTCCTTTGAAACCATTTGTAATATCTTCTAACTGTTTTAATCGATTGGAATATGTCTCTAATGTCTCTCTTCTTGCACCAGGACGTGCAGCACTGATCGTATCTGCTGCCTGTACAAGACATGCGATCAAAGATTCCGGTTCCACATCACCATGATGTGATTCTACCGCATTGATAATGATCGGAGACTCTTTGTATTTTCTACAGAGTTCCACACCAATCTGGATATGTGAACCTTCCTGCTCATGGTCTACGGATTTACCGATGTCATGTAACAGACCTGCACGTTTTGCAGTTCTGACATCCACACCGACTTCTGCTGCTAACAGTCCGGCTAATTGTGCAACCTCAATAGAATGTTTCAATGCATTCTGACCATAACTTGTTCTAAATTTCATTTTACCAAGTAAACGAACAAGTTCCGGATGAATTCCGTGAACACCAACCTCTAAGGTTGCTGCTTCACCTTCTTCACGAATCATTGTTTCCACTTCTTTTTGTGCCTTTTCGACCATCTCCTCAATCCTTGCAGGATGGATACGTCCGTCCACAATTAATTTTTCCAATGCAATTCTCGCCACCTCTCTACGGATCGGATCAAATCCTGAGAGAATGACTGCCTCCGGAGTATCATCAATGATCAAGTCCACACCCGTCATCGTCTCTAATGTACGGATATTACGACCTTCTCTACCGATGATCCTTCCTTTCATCTCATCGTTTGGAAGCTGTACAACGGAAATCGTCGTCTCTGCGACATGGTCAGCTGCACATTTCTGAATGGCAGTTACCACATATTCTTTCGCTTTCTTACCGGCTTCTTCCTTTGCCTTGCTTTCCATTTCCTTGATTAACTTTGCAGTATCAATTTTAACATCGTCTTCAATGGTTTTTAAAAGATATTCTTTCGCTTGTTCGGAGGTAAGACCTGAGATTCTCTCTAGTTCCTGTACACGCTCTTCATGTAATCTTGCAACTTCTTCTTTTTCCCTGTTGATCTCTTCTTCTTTCGCTGCAAATCCGGCTTCACGCTTCTCAACTGCTTCTAACTTGCGGTCGATATTCGCTTCCTTCTGCTCAATACGGCGTTCATTTCTCTGGATCTCCGCTCTGCGTTCCTTGATCTCTTTATCAAGTTCGTTCTTTGCACGGATCGATTCTTCTTTAATCTCTAAGGAAGATTCACGCTTCTTTGTCTCCGCATTTTTTACGGCTTCATCGATAATCTCGCGCGCTTTCTCTTCCGCACTTCCAACCTTCGCCTCAGCAACCTTCTTGCGATAGGATATCGTGATTGCAGCTGTAAGAATTGCAGTAATAATACAGGTAAGAATTACAGCAATTATTACTTGTAGCACAGGAGCACCTCCTTTATTTAATTTTCATTGTACATATAACAAAGTCTTTCACTTTATCTGTCATAAATAACAACAGTTAAATTTTATACTTTATTTAGTATTATGTCAAGTATTCTGAACGCATGACATACAAGATATCTGAACTTTTGTAGCCTCTGCGTAATAGGAACTGATAAATCTTATTTGCCTGTTCTCTTGGCATTTCCGGCGTATAACCCTTTTTCTCTAACAATCTTTGGATCGCATCTGTCTCATCTTCATTGCCCTCTTCTAAAAGTGCCTGTTCGATGAACTCTTTTGCAACCCCTTTCTTCTGTAAATCCTGCTGAAGTCTGCGGTTGCTCTTCTTCTCTTTCTGATAACGGACATAGCTGCAGGCATAACGCAGATCATCGATATAGTGATAACTCTTGACATAGGCGATCGCCTGCTCCACTGCTTCTTTCGGATATTCGTTCTGACGCAGTTTTTCACGAAGCTGGTACTCGGTCCGGTCCTGCTTTTCTAACAGATGCATTGCCCGCTTTGTCGCCCGTTTTCCAAGAACATCACAGAGCAGTTCCTGATAAAGTGTCTCCGGAATGTCCTGTCCCTCAGACAGATCATAAGAACGTATCTCGCCTTTGTATAATACCAGACGTTCCCCTGTTTCAAACACAAGCCTTCGTCTTCCCTTTTCAAGCTGCTCTATCCGTTCAATATACATCTTTATTCCTCAGACTCCTGCTTCTTTTCTGCCTTTTTCTCTGCTTTTGCTGCTGTCTTTGTCTCGTCTGCTGCTTCAGCTTCGTCTTCTGTAGAACCATCTAACTGATAGAAGTCTCTGACTTTCTGTTCGATCTCATCACAGATGGCCGGATTCTCTTTGAGATAATTCTTAGAATTCTCACGGCCCTGACCGATCTTCTTTCCATTATAGGCATACCATGCACCGGACTTATTTACTACATTGATCTGTGCTGCTAAGTCTAAGATATCTCCCTCTTTTGAGATTCCTTTTCCAAACATGATATCAAATTCTGCTTCTTTAAATGGCGGTGCCACCTTATTCTTTACAACCTTAATTCTTGTATGGTTACCGATAATCTCTCCGCCCTGTTTTAAAGATTCCATTCTGCGGACATCTAAACGGATCGAAGAATAAAACTTCAATGCGCGTCCTCCGGTTGTCGTCTCCGGACTTCCAAACATGACACCGACTTTTTCACGGAGCTGGTTGATAAAGATTACAATACAGTTGGATTTACTGATAATAGATGTCAGTTTCCGAAGCGCCTGTGACATCAGACGTGCCTGTAAGCCCACATGGGAGTCTCCCATCTCACCTTCGATCTCTGCCTTCGGTACTAATGCGGCAACCGAGTCTACGATAATAATGTCCACGGCACCGGAACGTACCATGGTCTCGGTAATCTCTAATGCCTGCTCTCCACTGTCCGGCTGAGAAATATACAGATTATCAATATCTACTCCGATATTCTTTGCATAAACCGGATCTAACGCATGCTCTGCATCAATAAATCCTGCAATTCCGCCTCTTTTCTGTACCTCTGCGACCATATGTAAGGCTACGGTTGTCTTACCACTGGATTCCGGTCCATAGACCTCTACGATCCTTCCTCTTGGGATTCCTCCGACTCCTAAGGCAATGTCAAGACTTAAAGATCCTGTCGGTATCGTCTCCACATTCATATCCCTCTGGGAATCTCCTAACTTCATGATCGCACCTTTTCCATACTGCTTCTCAATATGTGAAATTGCGGATTCTAACGCGTCTAATTTATCATTTTTATCATTCTTTGCCATTATTTTATCTCCTTTTCGCAAACGTATGTTCGTTTCTGTTCTAATCATATTATACTTTGATGGGATTGTCAACTGATTTTATGATAATTTCAAAAGATAAAAAAAGAAACAGCTGATAGATTTATCAACTGTTCCATTATACATGTCTTTTCCTGTTTGCGTCAAGAAGCCGTCTTTAAAATTGTGTTTCTGAAAATTATTTTTTCTGAAATTGTTTTTAAATATCGCTGTATTACTCCTTTATGGCATCGGCAACTAACTGATTAATTGCCTCCATGTTCTGAAGTCCGATGGCTTTTCCTTTAAAAATCCCATCCTTCATAACTACTAAAGTCGGAATACTCATGATCTGATATTTCAGTGCCAATGCTGCTTCTTCATCTACATTGACTTTTCCGAATTTTACACGATCGCCCATTGCCTCGGCAGCTTCCTCAATGATCGGTGACTGCATTTTACACGGTCCGCACCAGTCTGCCCAAAAATCCAAGACAACCGGAACCGTACTTTTTAATACTTCTTCTTCAAAATTGTCGTTTGTAATCTTTGTTACTTCCATGTGTCATTCCTCCTAATCTCTACCAAACTCTTCTAATTCTAACCCTTCATTGCGGTCTAATACCATACCGACACTCCATGCATTGATAAACAACAGCAATGGATTGCCCTTTAAATCCTGGATTTTTTTCATATCAGAAGTTCCTGTCAGCTTATCTAAATCCAGTTCTTTGTTCTTGATCCAGCGGATATGCTCATACGGAAGATTTTCCATATGAATCTCTACATTATACTCATTTTCCAAACGATATTTGAGCACATCAAACTGCAGGACACCGACTACGCCAACAATGATCTCTTCCATACCGGTATGATACTCCTGAAAAATCTGGATCGCACCTTCCTGCGCAATCTGGGTGATTCCCTTGACAAACTGCTTTCTTTTCATCGTATCTACCTGACGGACTCTTGCAAAATGCTCCGGTGCAAAAGTCGGGATTCCTTCATAACGGAACGGTTTTGCAGAGGTCTCAATGGTATCTCCAATAGAAAAAATACCCGGATCAAAGACACCGATAATATCTCCTGCATATGCCTCTTCCACAATGTGACGCTCCTGTGCCATCATCTGCTGTGGCTGGGCAAGTCTTATTTTTTTACCGCCCTGAATGTGCATGACTTCCATTCCGGCTTCAAATTTTCCGGAACAGATACGCATGAATGCGATCCTGTCGCGGTGCGCCTTATTCATATTCGCCTGTATTTTAAAGACAAATGCCGAAAAATCCTCAGAAAACGGATCGATCGGCCCGATATCTGAATTTCTAGGAAGCGGCGAATAGGTCATTTTTAAAAAGTGCTGTAAAAATGTCTCCACACCAAAGTTTGTCAGCGCGGAACCAAAGAAAACGGGGGACAGCTCTCCTTTTGAAACCATGTCCTGATCAAATTCCGCACTTGCTCCATCTAACAGTTCAATCTCATCCATGAGCTGACTCCAATAGTCTTCCCCAAGTTCTTCTTTTAATGCCGGATCGTCAATGTCAATTTCTTTCTGCTCTCCTTCTTTAGTACCTTTTAAGGTATCAGAAAAAGTCATGACTTTTTTTGTGTTACGGTCATAGACACCCTTAAAATCTTTTCCGGAACCAATCGGCCAGTTGATCGGACAGGTCTCTATTCCTAACTCTTTTTCAATATCATCTAATAATTCAAACGTATCATTCGCATCACGGTCCATTTTATTGATAAAGGTAAAGATCGGAATGTGACGCATCACACAGACTTTGAATAATTTTCTTGTCTGTGCCTCAACACCTTTGGATGCATCGATGACCATTACCGCGGAATCCGCTGCCATCAGTGTACGATAGGTGTCCTCCGAGAAATCCTGATGTCCCGGTGTGTCTAATATATTGATGCAGTATTCGTCATAGTTAAACTGCAATACCGAGGAGGTTACGGAAATACCTCTCTCTTTTTCTATCTCCATCCAGTCGGAAACAGCATGTCTTGCTGTCGCTTTTCCTTTTACGGAACCCGCTAAATTGATCGCCCCTCCATAGAGCAGGAACTTTTCCGTCAAAGTTGTCTTACCTGCATCCGGATGGGAAATGATCGCAAAGGTTCGTCTTTTCTCTATTTCTTCTCTTAAATCTGCCAAAATATTTCCTCCAGTATCTACTCTCTCCACGGCTTTTTATTTTATCCTAGTCCATGCTTTCTGTCAAGAAATGCCAGAACGTTTAAAAAAGCAGTAACACGCATTTTCATGCATCTTACTGCTTCTTTTTCTCATATTTCTGTCCGTATTAGATTCTGGATAAATACTCACCGGTTCTTGTATCGATCTTGATCACGTCACCCTGCTCTACGAACAGTGGTACGTTTACAGATGCTCCGGTCTCTACGATTGCAGGTTTTGTTGCACCCTGTGCTGTATCACCTTTGAATCCAGGCTCTGTCTCTGTGATCTCAAGTTCTACAAATAATGGTGGCTCAACGGCATATACACTGCCCTTGTAAGAACAGGTCTTTACCATCTCGTTCTCTTTTACAAACTTTAATGCATCTCCGATCGTGTCTGCATCTAAAGCGATCTGCTCATATGTTGTAGTATCCATAAAGTGGAATAAATCTCCATCAGAATATAAGTACTGCATGTCCGCTCTGTCAATTCTTGCCTGTGGGCATTTTTCTGTTGGACGGAAAGTCTTCTCTACGATTCCACCACTTTTGATATTTTTTAATTTTGTTCTAACAAATGCTGCACCTTTACCCGGTTTTACATGCTGAAATTCAATAATCTGATAAATATTACCCTCTAATTCGATTGTAATACCATTTCTGAAATCTCCTGCTGATACCATCTAGTATTCCTCCTCATTCTCTCTCGTTATCAACCACGATAATCGCTCTTTCCATTCTATAATAAAATGGTATATATTTCAACTGTTAATTGCATTTTTTCTTACTATTTTTTCTCGATCGCATAAATCATATCGACTCTCGTCTGGTGGCGGCCACCTAAAAATTCTGCTCCTAAATAAGCATCTACGATACTTTTTGCTGCCTCCATTCCGACAATCCTTGCACCAAATGCGATGATATTTGCGTTATTATGCTCCTTTGCGAGTCTTGCCGTGGTTGGCTCTGAGCAGACGGCTGCTAAGACTCCCGGCACTTTATTGGCTGCTAAAGAAATTCCGACCCCTGTTCCACAGATCAGGACTCCACAGTCTGCCTTTCCTTCTGCAACTGCACGTCCGACTGCTTCACCATATTCCGGATAATTGCAGCTTTCATGGGTATCTGTTCCAAAATTGATCACTTCATATCCTTTTTCTTCTAAATAAGTCCGGATCTCCTGCTTCATCTCTACTGCAGCATGGTCATTTCCGATTGCGATTTTCATTTTCCTTCGTCCTCTCTTACTTTGTTCGTTTCTGATATCTTCTGTAAAAAAACAGTACGATTTTTTCTAACTTACGTTTTAATACAATCTGTATCTCTTCTTTTGGATGGATATAGCGGACCATGATCGTACGGATCCCTGTACGGTTTGCTCCATAAATATCCGTAAAGATCTGATCTCCGACAAACAAGGTGTTACTCCTGTCCGTTCCCATCCGCTCCATTGCCTTTTCATAACCAAAACACTTTGGTTTTCCTGCTTTAAAAATATACTGCACCTGCACACCATCGTTAAACATTTTGACACGCGGTTCTTTATTGTTTGACAGCAGACAACAGGAAAATCCCAGTTCCTTCAGATGTGCAAACAGCTTCTTTGCCCGTTCATCTGCCGGTGCTCCATGTGGAACAAGTGTATTGTCTATGTCAAAAATAATTCCCCGATATCCCTCGCGGTACAGTGCATCAAAATCAATCTCATATGTGGAATCCACATATTCTCCCGGATAAAATCTCTTTAACATCTTACTTCACCAATTTTGAAATCTGTTTGAACTGCTCATGCTCTGCGGTTACGGTCAATTCAAATAAAATGGACTCGCTGGTTGTAAGCAATGCTCCCTCATCTCTTGCCCGCAGCAATGCGATCTCTTTGTCATGCAGGTTTCTCGAAGAAATGCAATCCTCTACCAGTACCGGCTGATATCCCATTTCTTTTAGATCGATCACGGTCTGTAACACACATACATGTGCTTCGATTCCACAGATGATGACATACTTTTTGTCTTTGACCGCTTCTAAAACCTCCTGACAGCCTGCGCTTGAAAAAGTTTTTTTATCAGAAAATTTCTCCATCCCTGCCGCTTCACAAATTGGCGGGATATTCACTCCAAGCCCCTTGCTGTACTGAGCCGTCATGACCATCGGGATCCCTAAGATCCGAAGTCCCTGTAAAAGTTTTACACTGTTTTCTATCAGTCTCTCCCTGTCTGCGATCGCAGGAAGGATCTTTTCCTGATAATCTACGATCAGACACACACTGTCCTTTGCTGTGATCCTCATATCTTTTCTGTCTCCTTACAATAAACAACTGAGTGCATCATAAACACATCTTGCAGTTTATCACACACTCAGTTGCGTATCAAGTTCTTTATTCTAATATGCACGTTTTTCTAAAAAGAATACCGTCTATGTATCTAGGAATCCTTAGAATGATCCCTGTGGCCTAACATGGCTGCAGTCAAAATGGACATATGGTATACTTCCGATGCAGAGCACTCTCTTGAAAGTGTATTAATCGGTGCGTTCAGACCTAATAATATCGGTCCAAAGGCTTCAAAATTACCTAAATATCTTGCAATCTTATATCCGATATTTCCTGCACTTAAATCCGGGAAAATAAAGGTGTTCGTATGTCCTGCGATCTCCGAACCCGGACATTTGGTTGCTGCAACTGCCGGTGATACTGCCGCATCAAACTGCACTTCTCCGATGCTCTCCATATGCGGATATTTTTCGGCAAATTTATTGGCAGCATTACACATACGATCCACATCCGGACCTTTGCCGGAACCATGTGTAGAGTAGCTTAAAAATGCAATCTTTGGATCGATTCCAAAGTCTCTTGCGCAATTCGCGGTCTCATGTGCGATCTCAACCAGTTCATCTTCTGTCGGCTTGATGTTCAAAGCACAGTCGCCTAATACAATGACTTCACTATCACCGGTTGCCCGCGGACGTACCAGTCCGATACAGGAAGAAACCAGATTGTTTCCCTCTTTTGTTCCAATGATCTCTAATGCCGGTTTGATCGTATCTATGACAGAATGCATCACACCGCCAAGCAGGGAATCATATTCTCCCATTTTAATGAGCATGGTTCCAAAATAGTTTGGATCTTTTAAAATCTCTCTCGCTTTTTCCTGCGTCATGCCCTTCTTTGCCCGTATCTCACAAAATTGTTCCACCATCTCATCCATTTTTTCATAGGTAGACGGTGTTAAAATCTTTGCTCCACGGATATTATAACCCGCTTCCTGTGCCGCTTCCCATACGGCATCCTCTTCGCCGATCAGGATCGGCTGCAAAAAATTACCTGCTAACAGCCGCGATGCAGCCTCTATGACACGTGGGTCTGTACCTTCCGGCAATACGATCGTCTTCGGATCCTCCCGCAGCAATCGGATATAGGAATCAAAATCAAACATTAAAAACACCTCCCAAGGTCTTTCATCTTCTCCGTTAATCTTATATTTTTATTTTATACCTATCGTTTTTGTTTTTCAACTATGTTTGCTAATTATTTCCTTGTTTCTTTGCCAATTGTTCTTCTGTTTGTTCTCCTGTTCCCTTAAGTTCAGACTTTTTCTTTTTCGGTCAAAAAAAGAAGAAGATTCTAAGAATCCTCTTCCATATCTCAGTTCTATTTATTTGAACGAAAAATCTTCGATTTCCGGCATTGGAACTACCGGTTTTGCTGTCTCTGCGGATGCACTGTGTCCTACAAAGAACTGATACTGATGAAGCACTTCATCTTTTTTCATATCAGAAACGGCTTTTTGAACATCCAGACTCCGGATATCACTGTCGACCCCCTTTAAAGGATATTCTTTTCCCGGCTGATATGTATCGGCATACTCTGCTGCACCAAAAGTCTGCTTTTGTTCCGGTTTTACAGACTGCATTTTCCCTGTAGAAAAATTCTCTATCGGATTACTGATCTGATCACTACCGGAATTACCTGTCACACGACCTATGGAGTTGTCATAATATCCTTCATAAGGACGGATTTTTGAAATTTCCATAACTTCAAAACCTTCTTTCGCTTATCCTAAGTTCTCACATATTAGTTTTATCGGCTTCATTCGTAAAAACTTTAACAGCTACCGCTTTTATTTATCCAAAATCTTCTTTAATTCATTCATAAAGGTGTTGACATCTTTAAACTCACGATATACAGAGGCAAATCTTACATATGCAACTGCCTCTAAATCCTTGAGCTTATCCATGACGATCTCTCCAATGACGGAACTTGGGATTTCTTTTTCTTCACGGTTAAAAATCTCGGTCTCCACATCATCGATCAACTGATTGATCCGGTTGACGGAAATCGGTCTTTTATGGCAGGCACGAAGTATCCCCGCCTCTATCTTGGTGCGGTCATACTGCTCCCTGTTATTATCCTTCTTGATGACGATCAGCGGTATGGTCTCTACTTTTTCATAAGTAGTAAAGCGCTTTCCACATTCATCACATAATCTGCGGCGGCGAATCGAGTTATTATCATCCGCCGGTCTTGAGTCGATGACCCTCGTATTTTCACTGCTGCAAAACGGACATTTCATCCCATGTTCCTCCTTGGACATACTATTTGCCCCAATTATAAACATTTCGTCAATTATTGTCAACCATTTCACAGATTATGTAACTCTGCTTACAGTCTCTTTTTGATTTCATCTACTTTTACATCGACTAAGATAATATCCGGTCCGATCCGTATGACATTACACCATGGAATAAAAAACTCACAGTCTCTTCCGAAAAATCCCCAGAACCTCGCCGGTCCCGGTACGATCAGTGCTTTGATGCACCCGGTACACTCATCCAGTTCGAGATCCATCACATGCCCTAAACAATGACAGTCACAGACATTGATGACATTCTTTTCTCTCAATTCACACAGTCTCATTTTTTACTCACATACTGTTCTCTTGTATCCATTGTATGCATGATAAAAAGAACTGTGCTCTATGTGTAATATTTTTATACATTAAAGCGGAATAAGATTACATCGCCGTCTTTTACGACATATTCTTTTCCTTCCAGTCCTACCAGACCTTTTTCTTTTGCGGCTGAAAGGCTTCCACAATCGAGTAAATCCTGATAATTGACTACCTCTGCACGGATAAATCCACGTTCAAAATCCGTATGGATCTTTCCGGCTGCCTGCGGTGCTTTTGTTCCGATCTTGATCGTCCATGCTCTTGTCTCATCTTCTCCTGCTGTCAGGTAGCTGATCAATCCAAGCAGGGAATAACTTGCCTTGATAAGTTTTTCAAGTCCTGATTCTTTTAAACCAAGTTCCTCTAAGAACATTGCTTTTTCTTCATCATCTAATTCTGCAATCTCCTGCTCGATCTGTGCACAGATAACAAATACTTCGCACGCTTCTTCTTTTGCGTGTTCGCGCACTTTCTGCACATAAGCATTGGATGCACCGTCATCTGCTAAATCATCTTCTGATACGTTTGCTGCATAAATCACAGGTTTTGCCGTCAACAGATTATATTCTTTAAACCACTTCTGCTCATCCTCATCTTCGCCAAGTTCAAAGGTTTTTGCCAGATTTCCTTCTTCTAAGTGTGCCTTGATCTTTTCTAACAGAGCAAGTTCTTTTGCAAGGGTCTTGTCCATTCTTGCACCTTTTGCTGTCTTGGCAATTCTTCTGTCAAGAATCTCTATATCTGAAAATATAAGTTCTAAATTGATGGTCTCTATATCACGGACCGGATCTACACTTCCATCCACATGTACGACATTGGTATCCTCAAAACATCTGACCACATGCACGATCGCATCTACCTCACGGATGTTTGCAAGGAACTGGTTTCCAAGTCCCTCTCCTTTGCTCGCTCCCTTTACAAGTCCTGCAATATCTACAAATTCAATGACTGCCGGTGTTACTTTTTTTGACTGATACATCTCGCCTAACTTCTGCAAACGCTCATCCGGTACTGCTACCACACCGATATTCGGGTCAATGGTACAGAATGGATAGTTTGCTGACTCTGCCCCTGCTTTGGTAAGGGAGTTAAACAATGTACTTTTTCCTACGTTTGGTAATCCAACGATACCTAATTTCATTTTTATCTTTACCTGTTCAAAAATGCCTGCTTTCCCGGCATCTTTGCCTTTCTATGTTATTTTACTGCACAATTTATTACACAATCATTAAGGCTTTTTCTTTTTTATGCTGTCCACATTTTAATCGTTTCTTCTGGCAATACTCTTAATGTTCTTTGTCTTATATGTTGTTGTCTGGCTGTGTAAACATAATCGTTTCATACAGCTTACAATTATATCATAAGTCCTGCAATTTTAAAACCATCAAAATTTTTATCCGTGTCAGTATATTAATTGGGCATTCATATAACAAATAGTCACCATTGCTTCTGAATACACCAGTCCGCACATCTTTCTTTTCTGCGGAAATGTTGGCACAAACATTCCCCCTTAACATGAATTCTCAAAAAATCTTAAAACGTAATCAAGGGGATATCCCTAGTCTAAATCAGGAATATCTCCTTATAATTTCAAAATGCCAAAATAACTTAAATTTTTCTTTCCGTTGGTGCCTGTTTGTTATACCCCCAAGTATTCACATGGTAGAATTGCCTTTATGTCTGATGCAGTATAATCTGACACATTCCTTACATTTCCATTTTATCATTCAAATAATTTTATCAAAATCTCAATTGATCCATGATAATAATAATCTATGTACGAATTTTCTTTTAGAGAATTCCTATTTTCTTCAATACACCAAACAAAACCGATTTCTGTATACGATAAGATCCTATACAGAGTTCGACTGGTTCAGTTTTAATGGAGTAGACGGGAGTCGAACCCGTGTCCAAAAACAAATCCCCTGTACTTCTACGAGTGTAGTCTGTGATTTAACATTCCCTCCACGATACCTGCAACAGACACAGTTACCGCTTTAGTAGCTTCATAATACGCCCTTATGTGCAAAGCTTAGCATAAGTCGTTTCTCACATAGTCGAAGCCTGGCTCCTAAGGTGTGAGTGCCCTAGGTCAGACTGCTGCACTTAGGCAGCGTATGCTAAATTATCTTCAGCGTTTAAATTTAATTGTGAAATTTGACGCAATTTCTTTCGACTCGCTTCTCCAGCTTCATCATCCCTGTCGAAACCATTACTACCCCGAATTCGGGTGTAGGTCACTTCTACACCTGCTATTATAGACGCGATCATTTCAGCCGTCAAGGGTTCCCCTTAGGCTTTTTTAATAAAGATTCTTTACCTTGAAATTCCGCTCCGCTTCACGCCTCTGGTCTTTCTTTGCAATGTCATCGCGCTTATCATAGAGCTTCTTACCTTTTGCCAATGCAATCTGTATTTTGACTAATCCACCCTTTAAGTATACTTCCACCGGGACTAAGGTATACCCTTTTTCTGCAATCTTGCCTTGCAGTTTACGGATCTCCGCTTTGTGCATCAGAAGTTTTTTCGGGCGCAGCGGATCTTTGTTAAAAATATTTCCTTTTTCATAAGGAGAGATATGCATGCCATAGATAATGACCTCTCCGTTCTCAATACGGATAAAAGACTCTTTGATGCTGCATTTTCCCATACGCAGGGATTTGACTTCTGTGCCGTGAAGTGCAATTCCCGCCTCATATTTTTCTTCTAAAAAATAATCATGTCTGGCTTTTTTATTGTTCGCGATCAGCTTGATACTTTCCTTTGCCATCTTCTTCCTCCGCTAACTCAAAATCTATCGTCCGCATAAAAGTATCGGTATCTTTTACACGGATCTTTAGTCTCTGACCGAGTTTGTAATGCTTATTTGTAACTTCTCCTATCAGTTCATAGGTTTCTTCGCTGTAGTTGTAATAATCGTCTGTCAGATCCGTGACACGGATCATACCCTCTATTGTATTTGCAAGCTCTACATACATGCCATACCGGGTAACACCGGATATGACACCTTCAAAAGTCTCTCCAATGTGCTGACTCATATACTCCACTTTTTTGAGTTTATCTGTCTCACGCTCTGCCTCTTCTGCTAACCGTTCCCGCTTGCTTGCATGTAATGCAACTTCCGGCAGGATCTTCTCATAATGTGCCTTTCTGGTATCATTCATCCTGCCACGCAGATTCTCTTTGATAATACGATGGATCTGCAGATCCGGATATCTGCGGATCGGAGAAGTAAAATGACAGTAGTATTTTGCCGCTAAGCCAAAATGCCCGGTACAATCCACCGTATACTTTGCCTGCTTCATCGAACGCAGGGTCAGTCGGCTGATCAAAGGTTCTTCGGGTGTTCCATCGATCTGTTCTAACAGCTTTTGCAGTTCTTTTGGATGTACCTCATCCTTTGCGATATGCATACTGTAACCAAAGTTATTGATAAACGTAGACAGTTTTTGGATCTTTTCCTCATCGGGATTCTCATGTGTCCGGTAAACGAACGGTATCTCCTGCCAGAAATAGTCCTCGGCAACCGTTTCGTTTGCTGCTAACATAAAATCTTCAATGATCTTTGTTGCAACATTCCGCTCATACGGGCGGATATCCACCGGATTTCCCTTTTTATCTAAAATGATCTTTGTCTCAGGAAAATCAAAGTCAATTGAGCCACGCTTCATGCGTTTTTTCCGCAAAATGGCTGCTAACTTTTCCATCCGCTCAAACATCGGGATCAGTTCTTCGTATTCTGCCCGCTCTTTCTCATCCTGTTCCTGTAAAATTTTTTTGACACTGGTGTAACTCATACGTCTGTCCACCCGCACAACAGTCTCTGCGATCACATGATCTAACAGTTTTCCCTTGTCGTCAAATTTCATAATACAGCTCAATGCCAGACGGTTCTCGCCCTGATTCAGCGAACAGATTCCATTCGATAATGTGTGCGGCAGCATTGGGATCACACGGTCTACTAAATAGACACTGGTTCCACGCTTCTCGGCCTCAACATCCAAAGCGGAGTGCTCCTGCACATAATTCGTTACATCTGCAATGTGGACACCTAACGTATATATGCCATCTTCTTCGGTCAGTGTGATCGCGTCATCCAGGTCCTTGGCATCTTCGCCATCGATGGTGACCGTCTGCCAGTCCCTTATGTCCATTCTGCCTGCCATATCGGCTTCACTGACCTCTTTTGCCACACGCTCTGCCTGATTTAAAATCTTTTCCGAAAATTCTATCGGAAGATCGTAGGCTTTTACGATGGATAGAATATCCACTCCCGGATCATTGACATGACCTAAGATCTCAACAATTTTTCCCTCCGGCTTTCTGCCGTCTCTGCCGTAATCGGTAATCTCGCAGACTACCTTATGACCACTGACTGCTCCTTTGGAACGCTCGATCGGAATAAAAATGTCATTTGCGATCTTCTGATTATCCGGCACTACAAATCCAAAATTTTTACTCTGTTCGTAATAACCGACTACTTTTGTGACACCGTGTTCTAAGATTTTTACGATTGAACCCTCTTTCCTCTTTCCTCCGGTCGACGGCATGATCTTTACCTGTACGGTATCTAAATGCATGGCTCCATGGACTTCAGATTCCGGAATATAGATATCCTCGCCCTCTTCCATCCGTAAAAATCCAAACCCTTTTGGATGACTCTCAAATACACCGGTTACAAAATGATGTTTTGCCTTACTGTATTTTCCCTTTTTGCTGACATCTGCCTTGCCGTCAGCCACCAGTGCGTCTAACACTTCCTGCAATTCTGCTCTCTGGCTTTTCGGAATCTGTAAGAGCATAGCCATCTCTTTGGCTTTCATTGGCACATAAAAGTCATCACACAAGAGACTGTATATGGTTTTTTTTCTTTTTTCTAATGCTTCGTGATCCATAATTCTCCTATTAAACTCAAAAAGGACTGTCGCATCAACGACAGCCCTGCATTTCCTTTAGAAACTTCCTATATTCAATACAATGGAAAGTATTAAAAACAGTGCGACCAAAGCTCTGGTTGCTTTAACTAAGACACCTTCCATGGAACGGTCTTTATGCTTGCTCCAATAGGTATCGGATGCACCTGCAATTGCTCCAAGTCCTGCGGATTTACCTTCCTGACATAAAATAATAGCTGTAATGATGATACTTATAAGAATTAATACTACTGTTAATATCGTTTTTAAAACTGCCACTTGTGACACCTCCTGTAGTTTCCTCCACTCGTAACTTGGTAAAGTATATCATACTTTCTATGTCTATGCAAGGGTTTTCGCCCAAAACCCGGTATTAAATCTTGTTAAATGGATTCGTATATTTGGCTGCTTCCTTCATCTCTTCTTCAATCCGAAGAAGCCGGTTGTATTTTGCGACACGCTCACTCCGGCATGGTGCTCCTGTTTTTATCTGCCCTGCATTGACCGCTACGGCAAGGTCTGCAATAAAAGAATCCTCTGTTTCCCCGGAACGATGGGAGATCACTGCACGAAATGCATTTTTCTGAGCTAATTCGATCGCATCCATTGCCTCTGTCACCGTACCGATCTGATTGACTTTGATCAAAATGGCATTGCCGGTATGAAACTTAATTCCTAAATCCAGACGTTTGGTATTCGTTACAAACAGATCGTCTCCGACTAACTGGACACGGTCGCCTAAACGCTTTGTCATTGCTTTCCAGCCATCCCAGTCATCTTCGTCTAACCCGTCTTCGATCGAAATGATCGGGAACTCTTCGATCAATTCCTCATAGTATGAGATCATTTCATTCGTATCCCTTAAGACTTCTTCATCTTTTAACTTTCCTTCGCCCTCAAAGTGATACATGCCGTCCTCTTCACAGTATAGCTCACTTGCCGCTGCATCTATTGCAATTTTAAAATCTGTCCCTGCCTCGTAACCGGCTGCCTCGATCGCTTTGACGATAAACTTCAGGACTGCCTTTGCATCCGGCAGATCCGGGGCAAAACCACCCTCGTCCCCAACACCTGTGGCATAATTTTTTTCTTCTAATAATCTCTTTAAATTGTGGTAGACCTCGGCACATTTACGCAGTGCATCCGAAAAATCCTCTGCCTGCACCGGCATGATCATAAATTCCTGAAAATCCACGGTATTCGCCGCATGTTTTCCACCGTTTAAAATATTCATCATCGGAACCGGGAGCAATCTTGTGTGACAGCCTCCAAGATAACGGTAAAGTGGGATCTCTAACGCATTTGCCGCCGCTCTTGCCACTGCCATAGAGACTGCTAACATCGCATTGGCACCAAGATTGACTTTATTTTCCGTGCCATCTAAGGCGATCATCTTTGCATCGATATTTTCCTGCTCTAATACATTCATACCGATGATTTCTTTTGCGATCCGTTCATTGACATGACGCACGGCATTCTGTACGGCAAGTCCAAAGTATTCTGTGGTACCATCGCGAAGCTCTACTGCTTCAAACCGTCCGGTACTCGCACCGGATGGGACAGCGGCACTTCCCACAATATAATCGGATACCTTTACTTCTGCTTCAATGGTCGGATTTCCTCTGGAGTCTAAAATCTGTCTTGCTTTTACTTCTGTAATCGGATAAAAACTGTTCATATCTCTTCCTCACTCTTTTTTCTGTTATCCTGTCCGATCCATTCAAAATTATGCAAAAAAACGGCAACTCTCTAAAGATCATTGCCGTTTTTTTAATCTGTTCTCTATGCTGTTATTTTTGCCGCTTTACGATTTTGCTGCGATATCCTGTCCTTTTATACGTTGATTTCAACCTCTACGCCAAGCAGGTCTTTGCGTTCTTCTAATACCGGTTTTATGACATTTTCTAAGAATGCGGTTACCTGGATCGGTGCTCTTCCCACATATTTTGCAGGGTCCATAGATTTTTCTAATTCTTCTAAGGTCAGATTGAATGCCGGATCTGCTGCGATCAGTTCTAAAAGATTGTTGTCTTTTCCTTCCTCTTTGACATTCTTTCCTGCCTCCATGGAAAGCTGACGGATCTTTTCGTGCATCTCCTGACGGTTACCTCCATTTTTTACGGCATCCATCATAATATTTTCGGTTGCCATGAACGGAAGCTCTGCCATCATGTGTTTGCGGATAACCTTATCATATACTACCAGTCCGTCTACGACGTTCAGACATAAATCTAAAATACCGTCAATGGCAAGGAAGCCTTCCGGAATGCTTAAACGCTTGTTTGCGGAATCGTCTAACGTTCTCTCAAACCACTGTGTTGCAGATGTGATCGCCGGATTTAAGGCATCGATCATCACATAGCGGGAAAGAGATGCAATACGCTCACTCCGCATCGGATTTCTCTTATATGCCATCGCGGAGGAACCGATCTGGTTTTTCTCAAATGGCTCTTCTACTTCTTTTAAGTGCTGGAGCAGACGGATATCATTTGACATCTTATGCGCACTTGCTGCAATGCCTGCTAAAACATTTGCTACTCTGGTATCTACTTTTCTTGAATAGGTCTGACCGGATACCGGATAACATTCTGCAAATCCCATTTTTTTCGCGATCATCGGATCGATCTTATCGATGGTTTCCTGATCTCCTGCGAATAACTCCTGAAAACTTGCCTGTGTTCCTGTCGTTCCTTTAGAGCCTAAGAGTTTTAAGCTGTTCTGTACATACTCTAAATCCTCTAAATCCATTAAAAATTCCTGCATCCAGAGTGTTGCACGTTTTCCTACGGTAGTCGGCTGTGCCGGCTGGAAATGTGTAAATGCCAGTGTCGGCAGTTCTTTATATTCGTCTGCAAATTTTGCAAGTTCATCGATCACATTGACTAATTTTTTACGGACTAATTTCAGTGCCTCGTTCATGACGATAATGTCCGTATTGTCACCCACATAACAGGAGGTTGCTCCTAAATGAATGATACCTGCTGCCTTTGGGCACTGCTGTCCATAAGCATACACATGGCTCATAACATCATGGCGTACTAACTTTTCACGCTCTTTTGCCACTTCATAATTAATATCCTCGGCATTTGCCTTTAACTCATCGATCTGCTCCTGTGTGATGACCGGTTTTCCATTCTCGGAAAGACCTAATTCCATTTCTGTCTCTGCAAGCGCGATCCAGAGTTTTCTCCAGGTACGGAATTTCATATCCGGTGAAAAAATATACTGCATTTCTTTACTTGCATAGCGCTCTGAGAGCGGACTGTTATATCTGTCTGTTGACATAGGTGTCTCCTTTCGTATACGGGGTATCTGCTTTATATGGTTATGATTGAACTATGATCATCTCTCAAAGTCTCCGCGGATGTCCTCTTTTGGCGGTTCCATCGGATATTTTCCTGTAAAGCATCCTTTACAGATGGACAATCCGTTGACTAATTCTTCTAATCTTGGAATCTCTAAATAGCCTAGGGAATCCGCACCGATCACATCCCGGATCTCTTCTATCGTCCGGTTATAGGCGATCAGCTGCTCTCTTTCCGGAATATCGGTTCCAAAATAACAAGGCCATAAGAATGGCGGGGAGGAAATCCGTACATGTACTTCTGTTGCCCCTGCATCCCTTAGCATACGCACGATACGGTCAGAGGTTGTTCCTCGCACAATGGAATCGTCTATCATGATGACTCGTTTTCCATCTACTGCCTCTTTTAGGACATTCAGCTTGATCTTTACACTGGATTCGCGGTTGCTCTGTTTTGGCTTGATAAAGGTTCTTCCGACATAGCCATTTTTTACAAATGCCGTTCCATAAGGGATTCCCGATTCCATGGCATATCCAAGTGCTGCCGCATTTCCCGATTCCGGCACGCCTACGACTAAGTCTGCCTCTACCGGTGAATCCATTGCTAAAAATCTGCCTGCTTTAATTCTGGAATCATAGACTCCGATCCCATCGATCTGGCTGTCCGGTCTTGCAAAATAAATATATTCAAAAATACAACGTGCCTGTCTTTCTTTCTCTAAACACATCGTGGTATCGGATACGATTCCTTTTTCCGGCGTGATCGTAACCACCTCACCCGGCAGCACATCACGGACAAATTCTGCTCCGAGTGTGTCTAAGGCACAGCTTTCCGATGTTAAAATATAGGCATTGTCTCTTTTTCCGATACAGAGCGGTTTAAATCCATATGGATCTCTTGCGCCGATCAGTTTTCTGGGACTCATGACAACCAGTGCAAAAGCCCCCTGAATCTTTTGTGCTGCTCTTCGCACTGCTTCTTCTACGTTATCGGAATTAAGGCGTTCCCTTGCGATATGATAAGCAATGACCTCTGAATCGATCGTTGTCTGGAAAATCGCTCCGGTATACTCTAATTCTCTGCGAAGCTCATTTGCATTGATCAGATTTCCGTTGTGAGCTAATCCTAAGGTTCCCTTCACATAGTTCAACACCAATGGCTGTGCATTCTCTCGTGTGGAGGCTCCGGCTGTAGAATAGCGGACATGACCGACTCCGATATCTCCTTTCATGGACTCTAAAATATCCTGAGTAAAGACTTCATTCACCAGTCCCATATCCTTATGTGTGGTCACTTTTCCTTTCGGTCCGTCTGTCTTGCTGACTGCAATACCACAGCTCTCCTGTCCGCGGTGCTGCAATGCAAATAAACCATAATAGATTGTGGATGCCACATCATGTCCATCAAAATCATACATTCCAAAGACGCCACATTCCTCATGCAGATCATCCCACGGTGTATTTTTTTCTAATTCTTTATTCTTCATAAAGTTTTAACCTTTCACTACCCGGCTGTCTTTAGACCACCGGTATTCTTCTTACTGCCTGTAATTCTCTATGCAGAATTAATCGAATTTTGTACCAGTCAGCAATTCATAAGCCTCTTTATATTTGTCTACGGTTTTTATGACAACTTCTTCCGGCAGCAGATAATCATTGTCCGGATTTGCTTTTAACCAGTCTCTGACAAACTGTTTGTCAAAGGATGGCTGGGATTTTCCTGCTTCATATCCCTCTAATGGCCAGAATCTGGAGCTGTCCGGTGTGAGCATTTCATCTCCAAGCACTACGTTTCCGTTCTCGTCTAAACCGAACTCAAACTTGGTATCTGCAATGATAATGCCTTTGCTCAACGCATACTCTGCACATTTTTTATACAATGCAATGGTACAGTCCTTGATCTGGTTTGCGTAGTCCGCACCTTTTCCCGGATAGATTTCCTCTAAAATCTCTACACTTCTTTCAAAGGATATATTTTCATCATGCAGTCCGATCTCTGCTTTGGTACTTGGTGTATAGATCGGCTCCGGCAGCTTGTCTGACTCTTTTAAGCCCTCCGGTAATGTAATCCCGCAGACTGTTCCGTTTTCCTTATAACTCTCCCATCCGCTTCCTGTAATATATCCGCGCACGATGCACTCGATCGGAAGCATCTCTAACTTCTTGCACATCATGCTGTTTCCGTCAAATTTTTCCTGCTGGAAAAATTCCGGCATATCTTTCACATCAACGGAAAGCATATGGTTTGGTACGATATCTTTCGTAAAATCAAACCAGAACTTAGACATCTGTGTTAAGATCGCACCCTTTTGGGTAATCTGATTCTTCAAAATGTGGTCAAATGCTGAGATTCTGTCTGTCGCTGTGATAATGAGGCTTTCTCCGATATCATATACCTCGCGTACTTTTCCTTCTTTAATTGGCAAAAATTCCTGTGTACTCATGTCGTCCTCCATTTTCTATGCTTTCCATAACTTAAACTCTGTTTACATACTACAGAAAAAATTATAATACAGGGCGTTTTGGAAAGTCAACGGATTTGACCGGAGTTGTGTTTTTCCGGGTGTAGAAAATTCTGATATTTTTATTAGTTTTTTTGTGTAATTTCTTCCATTTATAAGTTGTGCTAATAACTATGTTATAAAAAACCCTGAAACTCCAAAACCATTTCGGGATTTTGAAATTCCAGGGTCTGCTTTTCATCCGATATATTTTTGACGATCGATCGTCTTATTTTTTGATCAACAGGGATTTTCCGGTCATCTCTGCCGGCTGTTTCATTCCCATGGTCTCGATCAGAGTTGGTACGATATCTGCTAAGCATCCGCCATCTCTTAAGGTATATGCAGGATCATAGTTTACTAAGATAAATGGTACCTGATTGGTGGTATGTGCGGTAAACGGAGCACCTGTCTCGTAGTCGATCAACTGCTCTGCATTTCCGTGGTCTGCACAAATGAACATTACACCATCGACTTCTTTGATCGCCTCTACTGCTTTTCCGACACATTCATCTACTGCTTCTACCGCCTTAATCGCAGCTTCTTCTACTCCGGTATGACCTACCATATCCGGGTTTGCAAAGTTGATGATGATAACATCATATTTATCGGAACGGATGGCTGTTGTCAATTTATCGCATACTTCGTAAGCACTCATCTCCGGTTTTAAGTCATAGGTAGCAACCTTTGGAGAGTTTACTAAGATTCTGTCTTCTCCCTCATTCGGTTCTTCTACACCACCGTTGAAGAAGAAAGTTACATGTGCGTATTTTTCTGTCTCTGCAATACGGGCCTGTGTCATATGATTTGCTGCAAGCCACTCACCGAATGTATTGGTTACGGCAACCTTCGGGAATGCCACAAATTTATTCGGGATCGTCGGATCATAATCGGTAAAGCATACAAAGGTTGTCTTAATTCTTGCACCTCTGTCAAATCCCTTGAAATCATCATCGCAGAAGCATCTGGTGATCTCTCTTGCACGGTCCGGGCGGAAGTTGAAGAAAACAACAGAATCGTTATCTTTAATAGTTGCAACCGGAGCACCGTTTTCCATAACTACGGTTGGTTTTACGAACTCATCTGTCTCATCTTTGTCATAGGACTGCTGAATTGCTTCCGGTCCACTTGCAGCGGTCTGTCCCTCGCCTTTTGTCAGTGCATCATATGCTAATTTTACACGGTCATAGTTGTTATCTCTGTCCATTGCATAGTAGCGTCCGGAAACAGATGCGATCTTACCCACGCCGATCTTTTTCATTTCATCCTCTAATGCAATTGCAAAATCTTTTCCGCTTGCAGGCGGTGTATCACGTCCGTCTAAGAAGCAGTGTACATATACATTGGATAATCCGTTTCTCTTTGCTAACTCTAATAAGCCATAGAGGTGTGTATTGTGGCTATGTACACCACCATCGGATAAGAGTCCGAAGAAATGAAGGTCACTGTTATTTTTCTTGCAGTTTTCTACTGCTTTTAAAAGTGCTTCATTCTCAAAGAAAGTTCCTTCTTCAATATCTTTGGTGATTCTTGTAAGCTCCTGATATACAATACGTCCTGCTCCCATGTTCAGATGTCCTACTTCTGAATTACCCATCTGTCCATCCGGAAGTCCTACTGCTAAGCCGCTGGCATTACCTCTTACAAACGGATACTCTTTCATCAGTTTGTCCATGACCGGAGTCTTTGCCTCTGCTACTGCATTTCCTTTTGTGGTCTTATTCAGACCATATCCATCTAAAATCATTAATACGGTTGGTTTTTTACTCATACTCAATTCCTCTTTTCTTATCACTTTCAGACTTATCTTAAAACAAATCTACACATTTTTCAACTACTTCGATAAATTTGTTACATATCCTTCTTCATCTATGGAAACATCCTTTGAAAGTCCCCGCATAAAATCCAAAACCTCTGTCCTCTGGCTTCCATCGGTCAGGAGTCTGGTCCTCGTTCCCGACTGGATACATGGCAAAAACCGCAAACGGATACTTCCGTCTTTTTGTATCCGCACCTGTGCTACTCCGGTATCTAAGGTCTTGTTATTAAACCAGAAATTTCCCAGACTGTAGAGAACCGGTACGTCCTCTATATAAGCAATTCCCTGTAAACAATGTGTGTGTCCTCCAATGATCACATCGGCTCCTGCACTTACAAATGCTTCCGCTAATTCCTTCTGGTCTGCTCCATAGGAATGATTTCCTTCCGTTCCCCAGTGCGGATATGCAATGACAATATCACTGTTACTCTTTGCTTTTCGGATCACTTCCGTAAATTTGTCAGGTTTTAAGGTCTTTAACACTCCGGGACTGTCTTTCGTTGCTTCTTTTGTATAGGAATACGAACGTTCTATCTGTGTTGCAGCTACTATTGCAATTTTTCTGCCATTTGCAATAAAATAAACAATTTTTTCTGCTTCTTCTAAATTCCTGCCGGCTCCCACATAGGGTATCTGTGCCTGCTCTAGTGTATCCATTGTATCTAACAGTGCTTCTTCTCCATAATCATAAACATGATTATTTGCAAGGGAAACAATATCCGCACCAAGCTGCTGTAACACTTCCACGCGGGATGGCGCCGCCCGGAACGTATATGCCTTTCCGGCTAACGGTGTTCCTCTGTTACTATAGGTAAATTCGTTGTTGATCAGCAAAATATCCGCACTTTGCAGTTCTAACATTAGATCGGATGACAGACAATCATAAATGCCATCTGGCTGTCTGTCCATAAATACGGTCGTAGACCAGCCCTCCGACAGATTGATGTCTCCGGTAAAATCCAACACGGTCTCTTCCCCTGCACATTCTTTGTCATAGATATTTTCTAACAGTTCAGACTGATATCCGGTATCCTGGCAATAGTAGACCCAGAGCACCTGCATCGTATTGCCGGTCAATGTATACCATATATTCGGATCCTGATTTTCCTTTTCTACTTCATCTGCTACTTTTTTTAATGTCTCATCTCCATATTTAGAATGAAACCATGCCAAAAAATTTTCATCGATCGGACGATTACTGATAAATTCTTTCTGGCATTTTTCTAAAATTGTATCATATTCTGTCTGCAGATCTGACCTTGCTCCTGCTTCCTGTTCCTTGTCAGCTTCTGCCTTCTGCCCATCTGCCTGTGCAGTTGTCTGCTTCGTATCTTCATTTTTTTGTTTTAAGTACCATGTTCCTGCAAAATATCCTGTTGCTAAGATCACAAGAAGGATACTTAAAATGATCCCTGCCTTTTGAAGCCTTCGTTTCATAGGTTCCTCTCAAGTTTCTTTTCTCTGCGTTTGTCTTTAACTGTAATAAGCAGCGATGTAAACACCGCTGCTTATCATGATATATCATCGTTATGATTATTTGTAGTTTACGATCTTACCAAAGTCAGCTTTGAGGGATGCTCCTCCAACTAAACCACCGTCAATGTCAGGTTTTGCAAATAACTCTGCTGCATTTCCTGCATTTACAGATCCGCCGTACTGGATACGGATCTCTGCTGCTGTTGCATCATCATATACTTCTGCGATGCATGCACGGATTGCTGCACATACTTCTTCTGCCTGATCAGATGTAGCTGTCTCGCCTGTTCCGATAGCCCAGATTGGCTCGTAAGCGATTACTGCTTTCTTAGCCTGATCTGCTGTTACATCCTGGAATGCGATCTTGATCTGCATACGGATCCAGTCAATGTAGATACCCTGTTTTCTCTGTGTTAAAGACTCACCGCAGCAGATGATCGGTGTAATACCATGCTCAAATGCTTTTAATACTTTTTTGTTTACAGTCTCATCTGTCTCTGCAAAGTATTCTCTTCTCTCGGAATGTCCTAATACAACGTATTTTACGCCTGCATCTACTAACATGTTTGGAGCGATCTCTCCTGTGTATGCTCCGCTCTCCTCAAAGTACATGTTCTCAGCACCAATGTTGATGTTTGTACCTTTTGCAGCTTCCATAGCCGGGATGATGTCGATAGCAGGTACGCAGAATACTACGTCTACGTCATCATTTTTTACTAATGGAGTTAACTCCTTTACTAATGCTACTGCCTCGCTTGGAGTCTTGTTCATTTTCCAGTTACCTGCAATAATTTTCTTTCTTGCCATTGTTTTATTCTCCTTTTTTGTATGTATTGATCCTATAAAAAACAAGGAAGTTCGTTCTTCACTACATTTGAACTTACGAAATATCCTATTTATCCAGGGATTTAGCTTTTATCGTTTTTACCTGCTTCATATTTATACATTTTGTGTTTTACGTCTACAAGTGCTTTTTCTTAATAGCAGTTACCGTCATGATCATAAGCCTTTGATAAAAAAGCGTAAAAAATCCCTGTCGGTTTTATGGGCTGCCTTATGGAATTGATTCCCTTTACCCGCCTTCCTGATACAGCAGGCTGCAGTAATTCTCTACCAGCAGGTCATCCCTGAATATTCTCGTTACACTTTTCCGGGTTACCCTGCTTCCTTTAAACCAATGTATCCTACGGTACAGGTATAGCTCCCTGATATTGAATGCAACCAGTGTCAGCAGGAAAACCGCTTCCACTCCCGCATGGCAGTAACAGTGTTTCGCATAGTAGTACGTCTTTAGCTGGTGGAAGACGTTTTCCTCAATATCCCACCGTTTATGCATCATCTTCCATAGGATTTCATATGGGACCACGTCACTGGTTGTCACCAGCCACACCCAATGGACCTCTTCCGTACCATCTTTTTTCTCCTCGTGTTCGCAAAACCTGACCACCCTTAATGGGACCGTTACCCCTTCCATTTCAAAACCACTGGTATCCCACGCTTCGATCCGTTTCCTCCCACGGCGGAACCCGTCCTTTCTCCCTTCCCCTTTTTCAAACAGCCCCTTTGCATCCTTGTAAATCAGTCGTTCCTCATCCTTCAGGCGGATGACTGCATCCATATGGCAGTCCAGGACTGTGTTAAGGAACGGGGCGTTCAGGTACAATGCGTCTGCTACAATCACATCTGCAAAATGTCCGAATTTCCTGTGCAGGTCCCTTACCAGCCGTTTCCCCCCAGTGAGTTCCCCTTCATCCTTTTCCCCTCCATCCCGCGGGGTAAGCATCTCCTGTCCCAGGACCACGTGCGGGCTGTGCCCTATGGACGCGCACACCACAGAACGGTGGAAATATTCTGTCTGTCCGGCTTTGTTTTTCCTTGTCAGGCATTTCCTGCAGGATTTCTTTGTGCTGCTAAACAGCTCCACCCCGTCAACCGCTGCCGCAGTATACCCGCCGATGGTGCCGGAACGGAACACGGCATTCCGATATGTTTTTTCCACAATAGAATCCAATAGGTCCCCTACCTCATCGGCCTCAAGCAGCGCAAGTGCGTCGCGGACTGCATCCACTTTCGGTATTCTTCCACGGATGAAGTTGCCGAACCGCCTCCCCATGCTTTCAGGAGCACTGAAAAACGTATGGAAGCTTTCGTACTGCAAAAGCAGGGCCATAAAAACTGGCATGATAAGGTTGAAGAACGGGATCCCTTTTCTTTTCCTTTTATCGGTCATCCCCTTGATTTTCTGTGGAATCCGGTATACACTAATAGCATAGATTAGCAGTTTTCGTAACTCTAATTTTTCATTCATGGCACCTTCTTTCGTATGTTTATTTCCTAAATTAATTATACACCAAAAGGTGCCATGTTTGTATATTTTCACACAATAAAAAAGAATTTTTGTAAATGTTTGTCAAATCCAGATAACCCTCTATTTTCCCTCTTTTTTACTCATTTCAACGCTAAAAGCTAAATCCCTGATATTTTATTGAAAGGATTCGTAAATTTCGCCGCTTCTTTCATCTCTTCCTCGATGCGCAGAAGTTCGTTATATTTCGCCACGCGCTCGCTTCGGCAAGGCGCTCCCGTCTTGATCTGTCCCGCATTGACCGCCACGGAAAGATCTGCGATAAAGGAATCTTCCGTCTCCCCGGAACGGTGGGAAATCACCGCTTTAAATCCGTTTTTCTGCGCCAGTTCAATCGCGTCCATCGCCTCTGTCACCGTACCGATCTGATTGACCTTGATTAAGATCGCATTTCCGGTGCGGAACTTAATTCCCAAATCCAGACGTTTTGTATTTGTGACAAACAGATCATCCCCGACAAGCTGGATGCGGTCGCCAAGACGTCTCGTCAATTCCTTCCAGCCGTCCCAGTCATCCTCCGCAAGTCCGTCCTCAATCGAAATAATCGGAAATTCCTCAATCAATTCCTCATAATAAGAAATCATCTCTCCGGTGTCTCTGATCACTTCCTCGTCTTTGATTTTGCTCTCGCCCTCAAAGTGGTACATGCCGTCCTCTTCTTTGTACAATTCGCTTGCCGCCACATCTAACGCAATCTTAAAATCCTTGCCTGACTCGTAGCCTGCCGCCTCAATCGCTTTTACAATGAATTTTAAGACTGCCTTCGCGTCCGGAAGATCCGGTGCAAATCCGCCCTCGTCTCCCACCCCGGTCGATAGATTCTTTTCTTCTAAAAGTCTCTTTAAATTATGATACACCTCCGCGCATTTGCGAAGCGCGTCCGCAAAATTCGCGGCATTTACCGGCATAATCATAAATTCCTGAAAATCCACGGTATTCGCCGCGTGTTTTCCACCGTTTAAAATATTCATCATCGGAACCGGAAAGAGTCTGGTATGGCATCCGCCCAGATAACGGTAAAGCGGAATCTCTAAGGCATTTGCCGCCGCCCTTGCCACAGCCATAGAGACTGCCAACATGGCGTTTGCTCCGAGATTGCTCTTATTTTCCGTGCCATCTAAGGCGATCATTTTCGCATCAATGTTTTCCTGCTCTAAGACATTCATGCCGGTAATCTCTTTTGCAATCCTCTCATTGACATGGCGCACCGCATTTTGTACCGCAAGGCCGAAATATTCGGTGGTTCCGTCCCGAAGCTCTACTGCCTCGAATCTTCCGGTGCTTGCGCCGGATGGAACGGACGCCCTTCCGATGATATAATCTGCCGCCTTGACCTCCGCCTCGATCGTCGGATTTCCTCTCGAATCCAAAATCTGACGTGCTTTTACTTCTGTGATGGGATAATAATTATTCATAGGACTCTCCTTTTACGTTTTCATTATTATCCTCATTATTTCCCTGTTTTTTGGGAACTATTCAAGACTTCCGAAAATACAGAAGATACCGCAGATCAAAAAAAACGGCAGATCAGAATCGGAAGAAAGATTGCCGGAACAAAATTCATCACCTTAAATTTCGAGATATGTAACATATTCAATCCCAACGCGATAATAATCACATAACCTGCGCAGGACATTTCCTGAACGACCGTATCGGTCAGAAGCGGTGAGAGCCACTGTGCCGCCAGTGTAATCGCCCCCTGATAGACCAACACAAACACCGCCGAGAAGATCACTCCAAGTCCAAGGGATGAGGCAAAAACGATGGCCGCCACAAAGTCTAACATGGATTTCGCAAACAATGTCTCATGCCGCCCGGTCAGGCCGCTTTGCAAAGAGCCGACAATGGTCATCGCCCCCACGCAAAACAGAAGGGATGCGCTCACAAACCCTTCTGCAATCCCTTTCTTTTCCCCGCCGCCGGAACCCTGGAATTTCTTTTCCAGAAAATTCCCCAGACGGTTGATCTTCTCATCGAGATCCAGCGCCTCCCCAATCAGAGTCCCGATTACCATGGAGAGAATCAGCACCAAAGTATTCTCCCCCTCCAGGGAACCGCTGATCCCGATGTATATGGTACACAGACCCAACGCCTGCATAATCCGTTCGGAAAAACGTTCTGACACCTTCATTCCGAATTTTTTTGTGACAGCAGTAAGCAATAAACCCAAAATGCTTCCCGCCAGTACCGCTAAGGTGTTTACAATCGTACCAAGCATATCAGACCGTAATCTCCACTTCCACGCCGAGCAGTTCTTTTCTCTCTGCCAGCGCCGGATGTACAACGTTTTCCAAAAACTTTGTCACCTGAAGAGGCGCTCTTCCCACATATTTTGCAGGGTCCATGGAGCGCTCCAATTCCTCTAAGGTCAGGTTGAACGCCGGATCTGCCGCGATCAGCTCTAAGAGGTTGTTTTCTTTTCCCTCTTCTTTGACATTCTTTCCGGCTTCCATGGAAAGCTGGCGGATTTTTTCGTGCATCTCCTGACGGTTTCCGCCGTTCTTTACCGCGTCCATCATAATATTTTCCGTCGCCATAAACGGGAGCTCCGCCATCATATGTTTACGGATTACTTTCTCGTAGACCACCAGACCGTCCACTACATTCAGACAGAGGTCTAAGATTCCGTCCACGGCAAGAAATCCCTCCGGGATGCTCAGACGCTTGTTCGCGGAATCATCCAAGGTTCTCTCAAACCACTGGGTTGCGGAGGTAATCGCCGGATTTAAGGCGTCCACCATCACATATCTGGCAAGGGATGCAATCCGCTCGCTGCGCATCGGATTCCGCTTGTATGCCATTGCGGAGGAACCGATCTGGTTTTTCTCAAACGGCTCTTCCACTTCTTTTAAGTGCTGAAGCAGGCGGATATCATTGGACATTTTGTGCGCGCTTGCGGCGATTCCCGCTAAAATATTGGCAACTCTCGTGTCCACTTTTCTGGAATAAGTCTGTCCCGATACCGGATAACATTCCCCAAATCCCATCTTTTTTGCAATCATCGGGTCAATCTTGTCAATCGTCTCCTGATCGCCTGCAAAAAGTTCCTGGAAGCTCGCCTGGGTTCCGGTCGTTCCCTTGGAGCCTAACAACTTCAGACTGCCCATCACATACTCTAAATCTTCTAAGTCGATCAAAAATTCCTGCATCCAGAGCGTTGCCCGTTTTCCCACGGTCGTCGGCTGCGCCGGCTGAAAATGCGTAAATGCCAGCGTCGGCAGGTCTTTATACTGGTCTGCGAATTTGGCAAGTTCATCAATCACATTGACCAGTTTTTTGCGCACCAGTTTCAGCGCCTCATGCATCACTATGATATCAGTGTTGTCCCCGACATAGCAGGAGGTCGCGCCTAAATGAATGATTCCAGCCGCTTTCGGACATTGCTGGCCGTAAGCATAGACATGGCTCATCACATCGTGGCGGACTAATTTTTCCCGCTCTTTTGCCACGTCATAGTTAATATCCTGCGCGTTTGCCTTCAACTCATCAATCTGTTCCTGTGTAATCACCGGTTTTCCGTTCTCACTTAATCCAAGCTCCATCTCGGTTTCTGCCAGTGCAATCCAGAGTCTTCTCCAAGTACGGAATTTCATATCCGGGGAAAAAATATACTGCATTTCCTTGCTGGCATAGCGCTCTGATAGCGGGCTGTTGTATCTGTCTGTCGACATGGTATTCTCCTCTCTCATTCCTATCTCTCAAAATCGCCGCGAATATCTTCCTTCGGCGGCTCGATCGGGTATTTTCCGGTAAAGCATCCCTTGCAGATGGAAAGTCCGTCTGCGATCTCTTCTAGTCTCGGTATCTCTAAATAGCCCAAAGAATCCGCTCCAATCACTTCCCGAATCTGATCTATGGTGCGGTTGTAAGCGATCAACTGCTCCCTCTCCGGGATATCTGTCCCAAAATAGCAGGGCCATAAGAACGGCGGGGACGAGATGCGCACATGCACCTCTGTGGCGCCCGCCTCCCGCAGCATCCGCACAATCCGGTCTGAGGTTGTCCCGCGCACGATGGAATCGTCAATCATTATAATCCGTTTCCCCTCCACCGCTTCTCTTAGGACATTCAGTTTGATCTTGACGCTGGACTCCCGGTTGCTCTGTTTGGGCTTGATAAAGGTTCGTCCCACATATCCGTTTTTCACAAAGGCTTTCCCGTATGGAATCCCCGATTCTAAAGCGTATCCTAAGGCGGCCGCATTCCCGGACTCCGGCACCCCAACGACTAAGTCCGCCTCCACCGGAGAGTCGATGGCTAAAAATCTTCCCGCCATAATTCGAGAATGATAGACTCCGACCCCGTCAATCTGGCTGTCCGGCCTTGCGAAATAGATATATTCAAAGATGCACCGCGCCTCCTGCCCTTTTGGAAGACAGAGAGAGGTGTCCGATACGATTCCTTTTTCCGGGGTGATTGTGACGACCTCCCCCGGCAATACGTCCCTGACATACTCTGCTCCCAGAGTGTCCAAAGCACAGGTTTCCGAGGCCAGAATATAGGCGTTGTCCCTCTTTCCGATACAGAGGGGCTTGAATCCAAACGGGTCCCTTGCCCCGATTAGTTTGCGCGGACTCATCACTACAAGGGCATAGGCTCCCTTGATCTTCTTAGCCGCAAGTTTTACCGCTTCCTCCACCGTTTTCGAATTGAGGCGTTCCCTTGCGATATGATAGGCGATCACCTCGGAGTCGATGGTTGTCTGAAAAATCGCTCCGGTGTACTCTAATTCCTTGCGCAGATCATTGGCGTTGATCAGATTTCCGTTATGGGCAAGTCCTAAGGTCCCCTTCACATAATTGAGCACCAAGGGCTGCGCGTTTTCCCTCGTGGATGCTCCCGCCGTGGAATAGCGGACATGTCCGACGCCGATATCCCCCTTCATGGAATCTAAAATATCCTGTGTAAAAACCTCATTGACCAGCCCCATATCTTTGTGGACAGTGACCTTACCCTTAGGTCCGCATGTGTCGCTGACCGCAATTCCACAGCTCTCCTGTCCACGGTGCTGTAGAGCAAAAAGTCCATAGTAAATGGTAGACGCAACATCGTTTCCGTCTAAATCATACATCCCGAAAACCCCACATTCTTCATGCAGGCTGTGACTTAATGTATTTTTCTCCAACTTTTTTTCACTCATTGGGCCATTTCCCTTTCTTTCCAAACTCTCTTTAATCAAATTTTCTCCCGGTCAACAGTTCGAACGCTTCTTTGTATTTGTCAACCGTTTTATCCACGATTTCTTCCGGCAGTAAATAATCGCTGTCCGGATTTGCTTTTAACCAGTCCCTTACAAACTGCTTATCAAAGGACGGCTGCGGTTTTCCCTGCTCATAACCCTCAAGCGGCCAGAATCTGGAGCTGTCCGGTGTGAGCATTTCGTCTCCGAGTACCACCCTGCCGTTCTCATCCAGTCCAAATTCAAACTTTGTATCTGCGATAATGATTCCCTTGCTTTTCGCATATTCCGCGCATTTTTCATAGAGAGCGATCGTACACTCTTTGATCTGCTGCGCATAATCGCGTCCTTTCTCCGGGTAGATTTCCTCCAAAATCTCCACACTTTTTTCAAAAGAGATATTTTCATCGTGAAGGCCGATTTCTGCCTTTGTACTCGGAGTGTAAATCGGCTCCGGAAGTTTCTCGGACTCTTTTAATCCCTCCGGGAGCGTAATGCCGCAGACGGTCCCGTTTTCCTTGTAGCTCTCCCATCCGCTTCCCGTAATATATCCGCGCACAATACACTCTATCGGAAGCATTTCCAATTTTTTACACATCATACTGTTTCCGTCGAACCTCTCTTGTCCAAAAAATTCCGGCATGTCTTTTACATCTGTAGAAAGCATATGGTTTGGAACAATATCTTTGGTAAAATCAAACCAGAATTTTGACATCTGTGTCAAAATGGCTCCCTTTTTTGTAATTTTATTTTTTAAGATATGGTCGAATGCTGAGATTCTGTCCGTCGCTGTGATAATGAGGCTCTCGCCATTGTCATATACCTCGCGTACTTTTCCCTCTTTGATCGGTTTAAATTCCTGCATGCTTTATCCTCCATTTATGTGCCTTTTACGTATCTCTTTCGACACTTCGATTCTGCTACAGAAAAAATTATAATACAGTCCATTTCAGAAAGTCAACGAAATACTTCTTTCCTGTAAAAATATGTTGATTTTTTGTGCATTACCATATATACTTATATTGTAAGTAGTTTTACGATAAAAGTACGGTTTTCAGTACTATTTTCCTATATCATTAGGAAAATGACATGGCAGGTTCGCTCGGCGGCGCCAGTTTGACCCTCTTAAAGCGGCCTGCCTTACTATTTCGGCATAAAGTATTTTTTTCATTACTTTAATTTTTTTCGTATAAAAGTATGGTTTAAATTACTTTATGCCTCATAAGAAAGGAGAATTGCGATGGCAAAAAACTATGTAATGGTTATTGACGAGGGGACAACCGGAACACGCTCACTGATTTTTGACAAAAGTCTTAACATTATCGCCTCCAGTTACACGGAGTTTACCCAGTACACTCCTGCTTCTGACAAGGTAGAGCACGACGCTATGGAAATCTATGACAAGAGTATCCAGATGTGCCGACAGGCTATGGAACAGGCTTCTATCTCAAGTGACGATATTGCCTGCATCGGTATCACCAATCAGCGCAATACTTTTGTTCTGTGGGATAAAAACACGGGACTGCCGATTCATCACGCAATCGTATGGCAGGACAGCCGTTGTGGGGAAATGGCTGACCGTCTGGCATCCGAGCAAATCGGCAAAGATACCTTTGCCGCTACCGGCAAAAAACTCTGTACTTACCAGCCGGTGCTTCCAATCCGCTGGCTGATGGACAATGTGGACGGCATTGAGAGCCAGGTCAACTCCGGCGATATTTTATTCGGTACGATTGACTGCTGGCTGATCTGGAAACTGACGGAGGGCGCTGTTCATGCAGTTGCCAGCTCAAACGCTTCCTCTCTAGGCTGCTACGACTTAAAGGAAAAGAAATGGTATCAGCCGATTTTCGATCACCTGAAGGTGCCTGTATCTATTTTCCCGGAGGTATTAGACGATGCGGCTGATTATGGAACGACGAATCTGTTTGGTTCCCCGATTCCGATTACCGGAGCAATCGCTGACCAGCAATCCGCACTCTTTTCCGAGAACTGCCATCAGGCGGGTTCCGCAAAGTGTACCAACGGAACGGGAACCTTTATGGATATCAATATCGGTACCGAAGTCAAACTGCCGCCTGACGGACTGGATACCTTAATCGCCTGGACACTCAACGGAGTGACCTATTACTGTTATGAGGGCATGATCGCCGTGACCGGTTCCGCCGTTCAATGGCTCAGGGACGGCCTTCAGATTATCAATTCTTCCGCTGAGACTGAGGAAATTGCGGCCAGCGTAGAAGATACGAACGGCGTTTATTTCGTACCTACCCTAGCGGGAATCAACTGCCCGGAATATGACCCGTTTGCCCGCGGACTGATCGCTGGCATCAGCAGAGGCGCCACAAAGGCTCATCTTGTCCGCGCTACTTTGGAGGGAATCGCATTCTCACTCGCCGACATTATGAACGTTGTAAAGGACAGAACCGGTATCTCGGTAAACAATCTGCAAATCGACGGCGGAGCTTCTAAGAATAATCTCTTAGCTCAGATGATTGCCGATTATACGCAGGCTTCCGTATCCCGTCCGAATTCTGTAGAGGCTACTGCTTTAGGCGGAGCTGAGATGGCTTTGATTGGAGCCGGACTTGCAAAACAGGAAGATTTTGCAAGTGTTATGGATATCGACCGGACCTTTACGCCGCAGATGGACGATGAGAAGAGAACGAAAAATTATGAGGGATGGGAACGCGCGAGAAAACGTGCCGGAAAATGGCTGGTTGAATAAAAAGATTCTCCTTCTATATAATAAAATAAGAACTGCTAAAATGAGGGGTGCCGTATGACATCCCTCATTTTAGATCCTGTAACAATTTTGGAAGTATTTCATTGACGTCTCCCACGATTCCGTAATCGGCATATTGAAAGATAGGAGCCTCGGCATCCGTGTTGACCGCAACGACATATTTCGCGTTGATCATGCCCGAAATATGCTGAGAGGCCCCGGATATCCCAAACGCCAGATACAATTCCGGCGAAATGCTCTTCCCGGACTGTCCTACCTGCCGGTTTCTTGGCGCCCATCCGGCTTCGATCACAGGTCTTGTGGCCGCTACGGCCCCGCCTAAGCGGATTGCCAGTTCCCTAAGAAGTTCAAAATTTTCTCTCCCGCCAAGTCCGTTTCCTCCGCCAATTACAATCTCTGCCTTTTCCAGGTCTATATCTTCTACAGGCTCCCGGATTTCTTCAACACACTCCGCCTGTCCAAAAGGACGGATATGATCTGCACTGTAAGATACAAGTTCTCCCCCCGTCCCATTTGCAAGCTGCCGGGGACGCAGCAAAAAAGACATGACTGACGGCTGTCTTAAGGAAATCTCTTCCAGCAGGCATTTCCCGTATGCCAGCCTTCTGATACGCTTTCTCTCACCCTCGGACTCCACGGAAACAATATGATTCCAGCCGGGCCAGCCCATCGCCGCGCACACCCTCGCCCCGATCTCTCTCTCCTGTATGGTGTCTCCTAAAAAAAGAAGCGTTCCTTTGTTCTGTTTTAACAGATCTGTCAGGATTTTTGCCCTGGTATCCGCTTTCCAATAGGAGGTTTCATTTTCCGTAATCTCGATCAGCGTCTGTGCTCCTGCGCCGTATAAAAACGCCCTCTCCTCCTCCAAAAGAGCGCCGAATACGGCTCCTATGACCTGCAAACCGGACAGGGACCAACATTCTTTTCCCGACAAAAGCGCGGCATTTTCTTTGATCGTATCTCCATCTCCCAGATACACCAGCAGACTTTCCATCCTATTTTTCCCCCCGATTTTTTTCTTCTATGATTTCCCGGATTGTTTGAACGGCGTCCTGTATCTGTTCCGGCTGAACCGGGATACATCCCTTCCTCTTCGAAAAAGCGATGTACTCCTTTTTGCAGGACGAATCTTGCGCCCCGGCCTCCCCCTCTATCCGTTCTATTTCTTTTTTTCGGGCGGCCAGTTTGTTTTTAAGCGTCGGATACCTGAGATCATTCCCAAACCGCTCCACAGAAAAGACGAAAGGGGACAGCCAGCGGTATTTCTGACTCCCCTCGTCCGTCTGCCTTTTCGCAGTATGTTCATCAAACCCGGTCACCAGACTGAGAAATCCTCTCTCCAGAAGATGCGCCAGCTTTGGCCCGGTTCCTCCGCTCATCGTATCAGGAGCCTCTTTTCCCACCAAAACCAGATCATAGGGCTTTCCTCTTTTTTGTTCTAATTCGCAGATTCCCGCCCAAATCGCCTGTGAAAAATCACCGGAATTGTCATCGCAGCCTATGCGGACAGCCTGATCTGCCCCGCATGCCATTCCCTGATAGAGAACAGGCTCAATCCCAGCTCCTCCCGCCGATAGAACGGTAACGCTGCCCTCATGTTTCTGCACATATCTGAGGGCAAGTTCTAAGGCGTATCCGTCATAAGGATTTAAGATTGTGGATGCGCTTTCAAGACCAGCCGGGTCCAGTGGAACAGAATCATCTATTACCTGCTTCATACAGACTAAAATGTCCATCTTCTCCTCCTGATTAAAACGTTTGGATTTCTCTTGCAATAATCGTTTTTAAGATCTCGTTCGTTCCCTCAAAAATCTGAAAAATCTTGGCGTCTCTTAGGAGTTTTTCCACCGGATATTCCCGGCTGTACCCATAGCCGCCAAAACACTGTACGGCTTCCTGCGTCACTTTCACCGCGGCATCGGAGGCGCAGCATTTTGCCATTGCCGCCTCTTTTTTAAAGGATATGCCCTGCTCCATCCTTGTTAGGGCATAGGCTGTCATCTGCCGTCCCGCCTCCGTCTGCATTGCCATCCCCGCTAATTTAAACTGCATCCCCTGGTTTCTGTTCAGAGGTTTTCCAAATTGCTTCCTGATGGCTGTATAGGCAACTGCCTCCTCCAACGCTCTCTGGGCGATTCCGACGGCGACGCAGCCCATAAAGGCTCTCGCTTCGTCTAGGGCTTTCATTGCCGTCTCAAATCCCTGTCCCTCCATTCCAATCCGGTTTCTCTCCGGGACAAGTACATTCTCAAAGATCACGTCGCAGGTATCGGAAGTTCTGATTCCCATTTTATCTTCATGGCCGCCTGCCTTTACGCCCTCTGCATCCGCTCTCACAAAGAACATGGAGATTTCTTTTTTTCCCTCTCCGTTCTCGGTCAGAGCCGCCACACTGTAAAAGGACGCAATCGAACCGTTTGTGATAAAGCATTTTCTTCCATTTAAAAGGTAGGCCCCGTCTCTTTTTTCCGCGCGGGTCTTTATCGCTCCCGCATCCGATCCTGCTTCCGGCTCCGTCAGGCAAAAGGCGCCAAGCCCTCCCTGTTCGAGGAGGGCGCACGCTTCTTTTTTTAATTCTTCGCTCCCCGCAAACAGTATGGGTTTTAATCCCAGACTGCTTGCGGCGAAGGTAACGGCAAATCCCGCGTCCGCTTTGGCCATCTCCTCAAGCAGGGCGCCCGCCGATATTTTATCCAGACCTAACCCTCCATAACATTCGGGAATGTCTAACATATGAAATTGCAGTTCCATCGCCTGCCGAAACAGTCCAAGCGGTACTTCTCCGCTGCGGTCGCACTCTCTGCACAGGTCGCGCACCTCTTTTTCGCAGAACTCATGGACGGTCTCTAACAGTTCTTTTGTCACTTCCCCGATCAGATATGCCATAGTATCCTCCTTTGGTCTGATAGTCCGCCAGCTTGCTGCGGGTTTTTATTTCAACGGCAACAGGGTTCCCGGATTCATAATTCCATTCGGGTCTAACTGGTCCTTGATCATTCTCACGAGCGGGAAGGAACTGCCAAGCTCTTCCTTAATCTTGCGGACACGTACTTTCCCGATTCCATGGTGGTGCGCGATGGTTCCCGTCTCATATTTGAGAACTTCGTCGCACACGCCCTCCATCACCTGATAGTGCTCCGCCGTTGCATTTTCGGAATCCTGGATTTTTAAATTGTAAACGAAATAAATATTGGTTCCATTGATATAGCTGTGGGATACATGGCCTCCGAACATCGTCAGATTCGGGCATTTTTCCGGGAGGGCCGCCATCACATCGTCATAGATTTTGTGAATATCCGTCCAGTCCGCGCACACCTCAATCGTCGCATAGGAGATATGGGTGGATAAGAAGCGGTCCTTTTCCTCCTGCGTTCCGACTGTAAAACTTAAATTATTCCGGTTCACAAACCAGTGCTCTACCGCCTTTGTTCCAATATATTCCGCATCATAGGACATCGCGATTTTATGAATACTCTCGCCCGTAGCCTGTGCAATTTCTTTCGGGCCTTCCGCGCTGAAGAACATAAACGCTTCCTCGTCTTTTAATTTTACGCTGCCGTAATTGTGGTCGACATCCGGCTTGTCATAGAGCCTTACAACGGACGGCTTATATCCTTTTGCCATAATCTCGCGGATACAGTCTAAGCCTTTGTGGAAATTCTCTACGATATAGCCGCCAATCCACATATCATCCGGGTAATACGGGAAGAGTTTTACCGTGATCTCTGTCATAAAGGCCCAGGCTCCCTCGCTTCCTAAAAAGAAATGGCGCAGATCAGGACCTGCCGATCTTCTCGGCGCATTTTTAATTCTAACAGTCTCTCCGTTTGGCAGGATTGCCTCCAGGCCGCAGAGCATATCCTCGATTCCGCCATAGTAGGTGGAGAACTGGCCGATACTTCTCGTGGCCACAAGGCCGCCCAGGTGTGCCAGCGGGGAGGACTGCGGGCTGTGTCCTGTGGTCAGTCCCTTTTCGTTGGCCAGTTTTTCCAACTGGGCGAGCGGCATCCCGCACTCTACGGTTGCCATCATATTTTCCGTATCCAGTTTGATTAAACGGTTCATTGCGGAAGCGTCGACAATGATAGTCTGATCGTCAATGACAAGGAGCTGGTCTTCGGAACTGCTCGCGCCGGTTCTTGCAATCACATGGATTTTATTCTCATTGCAGTAGGTCAGCACCTTTTTAATCTCTTCTTTATTTTTTACATTGACAACGCAGAGAGGCTGATGCGGATTTTTATGTCCAAATGCCTTCTCGTAATTGTGGACGGTCGCTCCCTCGTTTTCGATGATTACGTTTTCATCCGTAATCACCTGCTCTTCGCTCAGTAACCGAACCATTTCTTTGATTGTCTGTTCTCGTAATTCCATTTTCTTTTCCTCCTCGTCTAAGCGGAAGAATTAATAGTAAGACGGATCCATCTTTCCTTCCATCACGTCTTTTTGAATCGCCGCCATCTCTATCACATTGACATTGTTTTTCATCAATTCTTCCATTCCATAGTCTTCTTTATTAATCAGTATCACCGGGGTCATTATCTGTTCATCCAGTCCCAGATAATTCAGGCTTACGCTTTTATTTTTATAAATCTGATACTCCTCGCAGTCATCCCTCTGTACTACCAGGTCGATTTCCTTATGTACAAACGCATTGTAAGTCTCGTGGTAGTGCAGTCCTACTTTTTTTACATCCTTGCCCTCGCAGAGCAGATTAGACAGATAGGTCTGTTCCAGGGCGCTCTCGTAGATGCCGATACTCATCCCATCCTCAATGCCCTGAAACTGCTCCGTATTATAGTAAATACGGTAACCCAGGTTATATTTACAGTTTTTTAATTCCATTGCCGGCCTAATATTTTTGTAGGTTTCTTTTCCGATCTCATAGGCCAGCTTTGTCGTAATCACAAAATTACATCTTCCCCTGTCCAGGGAAACCAAACGGTTTTTTACCGGAGTCATAAACGAGAGATTAAACGGAACTCCCTTTTTCTTTAAAACAAGGTTCATCCCCGTAAGGAGTCCGCTTAAGGTCTTACTCGTCTGAACCGGAACGCAGCCAAGCAGAGGATCCCAATCGGTAAAAGTCCATAGTTTTTCATAATTGATCTTTTCTAAAAAAGTTCCTTTCGGACCGCATTTTTCGATTGTCATGCAGCCATGGTCTAACAGCGTCTTGATCGACGTCTGGATCGTCCATCTCGAAAAGCCGCAGTTTCTCTCGTATTCTGCAATCGGGACCATTTTATCTCCCGGCTCTTTATTTACAATATCTCTTGCAATCATAATCGTGACCAGTGCTTTTTTCTGGTAAAATAAATTTGTATTTTGCATAATTCCTCCCGTTTGGCTTTTATCTATTCTTCTGTACTAAATAAAATACTACCAGAATTATACAATTTTGCAAGGGATATCCCGCTATTCTAACGTGGCCGTGCTCACAATATCAACGCCGGTGTGACAGACATCCTTTAATACAATGTCGCCGCAGGAAATCGGCGCTTTTACGGCTGTCCGATAGATTTCCTCTAAACATTCTGTCAGCTTTGCTTTCGGCACCTCTCCACGGGAGATCACAGCCAGCCTTTTCTCATCCCGGTTTAAAACCGCTACGGTACTTGTAATCATTCTCATAGGGTTTAAATATTCATTTTTTCCGTGTTCCTCCCCTCTCTTACATCCGTTCCCGCTCACCGAGATGGTTCCGTCCTGCCCCTCTGAAACGGTAAGATGACAGCTCAAAGGACAAACGATACATGTATATTCAGCCATTTTCTACACCTCCCTCACCTGAACTGTAACCGGACCCTGCGCCCCCACCGGGCTGTCTATAAAGATCATCTCCGGCGGCGCTCCATGTGGAAGCTGCTTGGATGCTAAAACGGCCCCGTTCTGCACTACCTCGACTTTGATTTTTTTCAGCGGTTTCGTTACCCGCAGGAAGAAAGATACTTCCTCTTTTTCTCCGCGCCTGATTTTCTCAGGTACGACAAAATTAACATTTTCTCCGGCAACTACCTCGTTGCTTTCTTTCTCTCCCCGGTCTTTTCCGCTCAGGTAAGCGGCCGCCCCTCTTGCGGCGATTTCACCCGACTGTGAAACGTAATCCACCAGGTCGTAAACCACGCTTACGTTTCCTGCGGCAAAGATTCCCGGTATGTCCGTCATAAAGTTCTCATCTAACACCGGCCCTTTCGTCTTCGCATCGAGAGGAATCCCCGCTCCTTTTGACAACTCGTTCTCAGGAATCAATCCGACGGCAAGTACTAAAAGATCGCAGGCTATGTACTCTTCCGTCCCCTCGATGACTTCACGGTTCTCATCCAGTTTCGCAACCGTTACGCCCTCGATGCGCTCTTTCCCGTGAATCTCCTTTACGGTGGCCGACAGGGTCAGCGGTATCTCATAATCTTCCAGACATTGTACGATATTTCTAGTCAGTCCTCCCGGACTGCTCATCACTTCGTAGACACCCTTGACTTTGATTCCCTCCAAGGTCATCCTTCTGGCCATAATCAGTCCGATATCACCGGAGCCTAAGATCACGGCTTCTTTTCCCGGAAGATAGCCTTCCATATTGATGAATCGCTGGACGCTTCCCGCCGTGTACACCCCGGCCGGACGCTTTCCGTATAAAAGCACCTGGCTTGCAGTCCGTTCTCTGCATCCCATAGCCGCTACAATCGCGCCGCAGGTGAGATAAACCATACCGTGTTTTCCGCTGCAGGCATAAATCTCTTTTTCCGGGGTCATCTCAATAACCATCGTTTCTAAAAGCACCTCAATATCGCTCTCTTTGATCTGGTCGATAAAACGCTGCGCATATTCTGTTCCCGCAAGTCTTTCCCCAAAACGCTGGATTCCAAAACCGTCGTGGATACACTGTTGTAAAATGCCGCCGAGTTTCTTATCTCTTTCAATGATAATGACCTTCTCTACGCCCTGCCGTTTGGCCTCTAAAGCGGCCGCCATTCCAGCCGGGCCTCCTCCGATCACGGCCAGGTCAACCTTCATTTTTTTCATAATATCACCGTCCTTTCTCCGCTTCTTCTCTATTTTTCTTCAGGAGAATCGGTGAAGCCTCTCCTCTTAAATGAATCTCGGTCCAATCCGTTCCAAACTCTCTTGCCAAAAGTTCTATTACTTTGATCTGGCAGAAACCTCCCTGGCATCTTCCCATCCCGGCTCTGGTCCGGTGTTTGATGGCGTCCACGGACTTCGGCGGAACCGGGCTTCTCATCGCGTCTAAGATTTCCCCTTCTGAAATCTGCTCGCATCTGCATATGATATTGCCGTATCTCGGATCTTTTTTGATTAATTCATCCTGTTCCTCGTGGCTTAGCTGATTAAAACGCACGCCCGCTTTTCTCTCGGCAATAAAATCTGCTTTCGGCACCAGGTTCTTTCCCTTTTTCCGGTAATCATCCGTTACAATCCGCACAACCCGCTTCGCGATTGCCGGAGCCGAAGCCAGTCCCGGCGACTGAATCGCCGCAACATGTACAAACCCGTCTGTCAGTTCTGACATTTCCACAATAAAATCCTCTTTAAAATCTGCCGGCCTTACCCCCGCAAAAATACGAATCACATCCGCACTTGTCACATTCGGGTCCTGATTGCAGGTCATCGTATAATCCAAATCCTTCTTCGTTGTACTGTTGTCCTCTTTGTCCGGCACCTCCGTCGCCGAAGGACCAAGCAACAGGTTCATATGAGGGGTCGGATGCATACCGCCGCCCTTTGATTCCACATTTTTTCCTTTATGATATTCGGGAGTGAGCTGAGATACCAGTCTCGGATAGGACGGCACTTTCGCCTTGTCCATAATCGCAATCGTACCTTTTCTGCCGTGAATCGTATAAAACTGATCTCCCGCCATCTTCGCGATGTCATCCGCATAGACTCCTGCGGCATTAATAACATACGGCGCTTTGATAATTCCGTGATCTGTGATCACTCCCGTCACCTTTCCGTCCTCTGTGAGCACATCCCCGACATTATGCCCAAACAGGAAGGTTACTCCATTGACCGTCGCATTTTCGGCAAGGGCAACGCAGGTCTCATACGGCTCGATCTGACGCTGAGTTGGAAGCCACAGGGCCGCATAGATTGGAACCCCTGTCTTGGCAAGCCCCGGCTCTAACGCTCTGGTCTCCTCCGGCGTCAGTATCTTTGCCCCTTCCACGTCATTCCTTAGCGCTACCTCATAACGTTTTTTCAATTCCGGCATCTGGCTCTCTTCCTGAATGATCTGGAGCGCTCCGCAGTCTAATACGTTTAAGTCCAGCTCCTTTTCCCATCTCCGGTAACCTCGGTTGCCCTCGACATTCAACCTGGCCTTCAAAGTGCCTGGTTTACATTCCTGTCCGTGGTGGATACAACCGTTGTTTGCGCGGGACGCTCCGGCCGCCACATCGTCTCCCTTTTCCACTACTACGATATCAAGCGGATATCTGGACAGTTCCCTTGCCGTACCGCATCCGCTGATTCCGGCTCCGATAATCACCACGTCAGCCTCCCGGATGACTCCGATCTCCTTGCCCGCTTTGATAAACGGCTCATAATCTCTTGTCGGAATGGTCACTCCCTTCGCAGTCATTTCGCTTACCACGTTGCGCACGCCCTCCACGGCCGCAGCCGCATGTCCGATGTTAATCAGCGTATTCCAGTCGGAACATTCCCCTTGGAGAGTTACAATATTTCTCTCGTCTGTCTTACAGGAGATCTTCTCCTCCGGAAATTTTTCAGTAAGCATCTGCTTTACCCGATCTAAAAGCATACTGTTCACTCCTTTCTGTCTTGTCTTTGTCTATAGTACGGAATAAATTACTATATATGTAAAAAAAAGAACTTCGCCAGGGAAAGCAGTATTTTTGTACTCCTTTTTCTCTGTAATCTCTTTTTGTGAATTATAGTACTTTTTTCCGTACTCTACTTACAGATTCATCATATCATCTCGTAAAAGTTTTGTCAATGATTTTGTCCCTCGTTTCTCATGTAATGCAATATTCCCTCAGGATTTTTCCAAGAACAGACAGACTCCTCCCGCACTTTTTGATTATAGTTTTGATATATTTACAGAAATGTAAGACAGTGCAGTTTTTGCACTTTTTGAATATTAGATTTTTTAATGATTTTCTTATGGATTACGGATTATCTGGATAACAGTATGCTTTCTTCGATCTCTCTGATCTCAGCTTCCGTTAGGTCTGTTGCATCCATAATAACATCCATGTCAATTCCCTTTTCTAACAATCTTTCCGCAGTTTTTTTCCTTTCTTCGCTCCTTCCTTCTTTCATACCGTCCTCAAATAACATTCTTCCTATTTTTGTCATACCAATCCGCCTCCTAATCGCTTCTGCATTTTTCGTACTGATGAATTTGTCACTGATGACTAAGAGTCCTGCGAGAACCAGCTTTTGCTCCTGTCTAAACGGGAGGTTGCTGTCTGTAGCTTTTATTATAAGGGATTTTTTATGTGGTTACAAGAAAATTTTTATTTTTTTCTCTGTCAAAAAGAGAACACCCTCCGCCTATGTCCCAGTATTTTTGCCTCTAATTTTAATCATCCCCTCCATTTGACAGTTCTCCCCCCGGATGTTATGATATTTCTAAAGTACGGAAAAAATTAAATTATATCTTTTCCCGGCCAACGAGGACGCGCGCGCCCGGCCGGGCCAGAGAGGAGGAGTATTTTGAAACGGATTTTTGTAAGTTTTAAGATGGTAAACGATTATGAACAGGTTTTACCCGAAGATTGGGATGCTTTCTTACAGGAGGACGCCGCACTCGATTATGTACGCCAGATCGTAAACTGTTTTGATGAATCCGCCCTGGAGCTGGCCCTGCGGATAAAGGATTATTACTCCCAGATCGGGGAAGAGACAGAACTCACCGCCCTGACTATCGCAAATGATTCCCCGTCCTTTTTTAAAACCTTATTTGCAACGGGATATGACAGGGTCATTCGGCTTACCCCCTCTCCTGGAGAAAATTTTTCGCCTCTGTCCATCGCGGACAAGATTCTATCCTTTATCCGGGAAGAACAAGCAGGATTTGACGCTTTCCTGTTCGGGCAGCAGGCCGCCCCTTTTGACAGTGGCCAGGTACCCTATTTTGTCGCACAAGGCCTTGGAATCCCCGCCATTTCCAATATCATCTCACTTAAGGCAGAAACAGACTCTCTTGTGGCCGTCTCTCAAAAAAGCGACCATATTCTGACCTACCGGATTTCGTCGCCGGCTGTCTGTCTCATTGGAAACTGCAAACGGACTTATCTGCGTGTGCCAACCCTGCGCGAAAAACTGGCCGTGTCCAAAAAAGAGGCACTCTGTCATACATTTTCTGTGGAAGAGCAGCCCTCTTATCAGCCCGAACATCTTGTCCGAAACATGTCAGAGCGTTCTCCGGTTCTCTATCATAATTTGGAACCCCAGGAAGCCGCAGACCAAATTCTAAACATTCTGAAAGAGGAGGTATCCCGATGAAAACAGCCCTTGTCGACTATAGAAACAGCTCACAGCTTCCCCTTCTCCTCTCAGAGGCGGAAAAAATCTCCGAGCCGTCTCAAATCGTTTATTTTGAGTTGTCCGGGGAGCCGGGACAGCTTCCCTTTTCCTATCTGGATTCCCTCTCGAATTTATTTGAGAGCGAACGCCCGGACCTGGTTTTATTTCCCCACACGGATGATGGCTGCGAGCTTGCGTCCCGCCTCTCCTGCCTGCACCGGATAGATTCTCTCACGAATGTGACTCAGGTTGAAACCTGTAACGGACAGCTTATCCTGCACAAAGATATTTACAACATGAATCTGGCCGGAACCTTCCCGGCTGCCCGTCTCCCCTTGTGTGCCACGCTGTCTCCTGCCGGAAAGAGCGCGGAAGAATACAGACCGGAGCTTTTGCGGCCATCTCTGCCCGTCTTGCCCTCCAATACCTGTGACGGGCAAATCCATCTGATTGCAAAAGAACCGGTGATACAGGAGGAACGTCTTTCCGATTCCGATCTGATCTTTGCCTGCGGGCGCGGACTGAATAAAAAAGAAGAGATTGCAGATCTAAAAAAAGCCGCTCAGTTCTTCGGCGGACAGGTCGGCTGTTCAAGACCCGTCTTTATGGATGGTCTTTTGGGCGCGGAGAGCCTGATTGGAATGTCCGGGCATCTGTGCTCCCCATCCTGCTGCCTGACCATCGGAGTATCCGGCGCGGCGGCTTTCCTTGCGGGCATCCAAAAAAGCCGCAAAATCATAGCGGTCAACACCGATGAAAAAGCTCCTATCTTCTCCTGCTGTGACATCGGTATCATTGGGGATGGAAGAGAGATCCTAGACGAATTGTTAAAGAGATTGGAGGATGAGAATAATGAAATGGAATGAACGTTACAAAGAATATTTGACAGATGAATCCGGCCTTCGCGGAGCCTGTGAAGAAATTATTTTTCCTTCCTCCTCTGATGAGCTGCGGGACTGTCTGAAATTGGATTTGCAGTTTACCATCCAGGGGAGCCGCACCGGAATTATGGGGGGCGCTTCCCCGATGGGCGACGGCAGCGATTCCCGAAAGGCGGCCATTTTGAACTTATCCCGCCTTCAAAATATCGCCGAGGTTACCATCCAGAACAACATTTCCTATATACGGGCAGATGCGGGGGCTGCCCTTGAGGATATCCAGGCGCGCCTGCGGAAAAAACACTTATTTTTCCCTGTCGAGCCGACAGAAAACACCGCCACCATCGGAGGCGCATTTGCCTGCAATGCAAAGGGTCTGACATCTCTCAAATATGGTTCCTGCAACGACCATGTGGAGGGAATTGAACTGCTCACGGCAGATGGAAATCTCCTGACAATACCGCGGGGAAATTATTTTTTTGAGGAAGACGGCTGTCCCCTCCCGGATGGAGGATTTCTCTCCTGCCGCCCTCTTCCCTGCAAAAAGGAGCGGATTCCCCTCCTCCCCTATAAGGGTATGGATCTGATTGATCTGTTCGCAGGAAGTGAAGGGACGCTCGGTATCCTTCTCTCGTTAAATCTGAGGGTCATTCCAATTCCTCCGGCCTGCTGGTCGCTGATCTTCTTTTTTTCTGATGAAAAGGAAGCCCTTGCCTTTGCCGGAAAATTAAAAACCCTTCCCGCTGGGGCGGGGGAGATTCTCTGCGCAGAATTTTTTGACCCTCTTTCCCTATCCCTGTTTCGGGAGGCAAAAGAGGAACAGACTTCTCTTGCCCCTCTGCCCGACCCGCCTTCTGGAGCCACCTGTGCCATTCTGTTGGAAGCGGCTTCCCATTCAGAGGAAGCTATGGAGGAATTTCTTTTCTCATTGTTAGAAATCTCAGAGCAGTCAGACGAGGAACGCACCTGGGCGTCCGACTCCGCAATTGATAAAGAGCGTTTTCGCTCTATGCGCCACTGTGTACCGGAAAAAATTAATCAGCACATCCATGCCGCACAAAACAAGGACCCCCGGATTCACAAACTCGCTCTGGATTTGTCAGGGCCGCCCGATCAATATGAAGATTATTACGATCTCTATCAGAAAACCCTCTGTGAGTGCGAAGTCAGAGGAACGATCTGCGGACATATTCTTGAAAACCGCCTCCATGTCAACTTTCTTCCAAAAGACTACGGGGAATTTGAGAGGGCAGCAGACGCCGCCTCCCGCCTGAGCGATGAGATCATCAAACTCGGCGGCTGTCCCTGTGCCGAAAACGGCATTGGAAAAATCAAAAGGCCGCTCCTAAAAAAATATCTGACCGCAAAGGAACAGGCTTTACAGCAAACAATCAAAGACTTTTTTGACCCTCACCACAAATTAGGCGCGGGGAATATTCTCTAAATCCTTCTAATCGAGTAGGGAAGATTTATCTTCCCATACTCGCCGCGCGGGGCGCATACTGCGACAGCAGTTAGCTTCCTCTTGCGCCCCTGCGCATAAAAAACGGGACAGCCGCAAGTCCAAATCTTGGCTGTCCCTGAATTTTTTTGTTCTTTTATTTTTTGATTAAAAGCGACTTTCCGGTCATTTCCTTTGGCTGTTCTTTTCCCATCACTTCGATTAAGGTCGGAATAATATCTGCTAAACATCCGCCCTCTCTCAAGGTGTAAGCCGGATCATAGTTTACTAAAATAAACGGAACCGGATTCGTGGTATGCGCGGTAAACGGCGCTCCCGATTTATAATCAATCAACTGTTCTGCGTTACCGTGATCTGCACAGATGAACATGGTTCCGTCCACCTCTTTGATTGCCTCCACAGCTTTTCCGACACACTCGTCCACAGCCTCCACAGCTTTGATTGCCGCTTCGAGCACACCCGTATGGCCGACCATATCAGGATTTGCAAAGTTGATAATAATTACATCATATTTGTCGGAGCGAATCGCTTCTGTCAATTTGTCGCAGACCTCATAAGCGCTCATCTCCGGCTTTAGATCATAGGTTGCCACCTTCGGGGAATTGACTAAGATTCTGTCCTCTCCCTCGTTTGGTTCCTCAACACCACCGTTAAAGAAGAATGTTACATGCGCATATTTCTCGGTCTCCGCGATACGAGCCTGCGTCATACCGTTTGCAGAGAGCCATTCCCCAAAGGTATTCGTCACGCTGACTTTCGGGAATGCGATCTCTTTATTTGGAATCGTAGGATCGTAATCGGAAAAGCATACAAAAGTCGTATCCAGTCTTTTTCCTCTCTCAAATCCTTTAAAATCATCATCGCAGAAACTTCTGGTGATCTCTCTTGCACGGTCCGGTCTGAAATTGAAAAATACGATGGAGTCCTTGTCCTTTATTGTCGCAATCGGCGCTCCGCCCTCTACGACAACCGTCGGTTTCACAAATTCATCGGTGTCTCCCTTGTCATAAGACTGCTGGATTCCCTCCGGTCCGCTAGGTGCCGTCTCGCCCTCTCCCTTCGTCAGAGCGTCATATGCTAACTTCACACGATCATAGTTGTTATCTCTGTCCATTGCATAATAACGTCCCATCACGGAAGCAATCTGACCAATACCGATCTCTTTCATTTTCTGCTGAAGTTCGATTGCAAAGTCTTTTCCGCTTGAAGGAGGCGTGTCACGCCCGTCTAAGAAGCAATGTACATAGACGTGAGACAGACGGTTTCTCTTCGCCAATTCTAAAAGGCCGTAGAGATGTGTATTATGGCTGTGTACGCCGCCGTCGGACAATAACCCGAACAGGTGCAGCGCACTTCTGTTTTCCTTACAATTTTTTACTGCATTTAAGAGCGCTTCATTCTCAAAGAATGTGCCGTCCTCAATCTCTTTCGTGATTCTGGTCAATTCCTGATAGACAATGCGTCCCGCTCCCATATTCAGATGGCCTACCTCTGAATTGCCCATCTGCCCGTCTGGGAGTCCTACTGCCATTCCGCTGGCATTTCCTTTTACAAATGGATATTCTTTTTTCAATTCATCCATAACAGGCGTTCTGGCCTGTACTACTGCATTTCCATTCACGGTCTTGTTTAATCCGTATCCATCCAGGATCATTAATACTGTCGGTTTTTTACTCATACTCTTATCCTCTTTCCTTATGACTCTATGTATTTATATTAAAACAATTCAAGGTATTTTTCAACTATTTCCCCAAATTTGTTATATCTCCCTTTTCATCAATTTCAACACCCTTAGACAATCCCCGCATAAATTCCAAAATCTTGTCTCTCTTCTCCCCGTCCTCTAACAATTCCGTCTGGCAGCCCGATTGAAGACATGGGAGAAACCGAGGACGGATACTGCCGTCTTTTTGTATTCTCACCTGGGCCACCCCGGTATCAATGGTCTTGCCATTGAACCAAAAATTGCCCAGACTGTAGAACACCGGAACGTCCCCGATATAGTCAATTCCCTGAAGGGAGTGGGTATGCCCGCCGATAATGACATCCGCTCCCGCTTCTGCAAAAGCTTCCGCTAACTGCCGCTGATCTAAACCGTAGACGCTTGTCCCCTCCGTTCCCCAGTGCGGGTATGCGATCACATAATCGCTGTTTTTTTTCGCCTCCCGGATTACTCTCACGAACTTGTCCGGCTCCAGGGTCTTTAAGACTCCCGGCGTGTTCTCCTCCGCTTCTTTTGTAAAGGACTCAAAACGTTCAATCTGTGTCGCCGCGACAATCGCAATTTTTCTGCCGTTTGCTATAAAATAGACAATCTTTTCCGCTTCTTTGAGATTTCTCCCCGCTCCCACATAGGGAATCCCGACATTCTCTAAAGTTTCAAGGGTATCGAGCAGGGCGTCTTCCCCGTAATCATAGACGTGATTATTTGCTAAGGATACCACGTCCGTTCCGATCTGCTGCAAGACCTGCACTCTGGTTGGCATCGCGCGGAAAGTATAGGTTTTCCCTGGAAGCGGGTAACCTCTGTCGCTGTAGGCATACTCATTGTTCACCATCAGGATATCCGCCCCCTGAAGCTCCATCACCAGATTCGCCGAGAGACAGTCATAGATTCCGTTTTCCTGCTGGTCCATATATTTTGTGGTGGACCAGCCCTCCGCAAGATTGACATCCCCGGTAAAATCGAGGACGATCTCCTCTGTGTCTGCACAGTCTCTCTCATAGACATTTTCTAATAATTCCAACTGATAGCCCGTGTCCCGGCAGTACTGTATCCAAAGTACCTGTATGGAATTACCGGTCAGGCTATACCACAAATTTCGATCCTGCCGGCTCTTTTTGGATTCCTTAGCAATCTCCTCTATGACTTCCTCCCCATAGGCAGAATGGAGCCAGCTTAGAAAATTGTCATTGATCGGTTTCTCTCCGATGAAATCCGCAGTACAGTGGTTTAAAATCTCCTCATACAAGGTCTCCCGCTCCAACTGTTCTTTTTTCTCCGCCTTATCTTCTTTCTTTGGAGCTTCCCTGGTCTCTGTCTCTATGAAATTTATATTCATTTTCTTGCCGAAATAGCCTATCCCCGCCAAAACACATAATGCGACGAAAAGGACTCCTCCCAGCAGAACTCTTTTTTTCATAAGAATCCCTCATTTCGTTCTAATCCTATGAGATCTTCCCTATTATATGAGAACAGGCAGCGGCCTAAAGCCGCTGCCTATGCATCAAGACCGTAACAATCTTATTTATAGTTCACAATATTTCCAAAATCTGCCTTCAACGAAGCTCCGCCGATTAATCCACCGTCAATGTCCGGTTTTGCAAAAAGCTCTGCCGCATTTTTTCCATTTACGGAACCGCCGTACTGAATACGGATTGCCTCTGCGGTTGCTCCATCGTAAATCTCAGAGATGCATGTACGGATTGCTGCGCATACTTCCTGCGCCTGATCGGAAGTAGCCGTCTCGCCTGTTCCGATTGCCCAGATCGGCTCATAAGCGATCACTGCCGTCTTCGCCTGATCTGCCGTCACGCCCTGGAATGCAATCTTGATCTGCATACGGATCCAGTCAATGTAGATGCCCTGTTTTCTCTGTGTTAAGGACTCGCCACAGCAGATGATCGGTGTAATGCCATGCTCAAATGCCTTTAAAACTTTTTTGTTGATCATCTCATCTGTCTCTTTGAAGTAATCTCTTCTCTCAGAGTGTCCGATAATCACATATTTCACGCCTGCTTCTTCTAACATGGAAGGAGCGATCTCTCCTGTGTAAGCACCGCTCTCCTCGTAGTACATATTCTGAGCGCCGAGAGCAACATTGGTTCCCTTAATTTTTTCTCCAACCGGGATAATGTTGATTGCAGGAACGCAGAATACTACGTCCACATCATCGCTTTTTACCAATGGGATTAACTCGTCGACTAAAGCGCCTGCCTCGCTTGGTGTCTTGTTCATTTTCCAGTTTCCTGCAACAATTTTTCTTCTTGCCATGATTCTATTCTCCTTTTATTTGTATTTTTTATTTATCGTTCGCTGCCGCTACGCCTGGTAACTCTTTTCCCTCTAAGAACTCTAAGGAAGCGCCGCCGCCTGTAGAAATATGACTCATCTTATCGCCAAATCCAAGCTGGTTAACTGCCGCTGCGGAATCGCCGCCGCCGATGATGGTGGTTGCGTCTGTCTCAGCCAGTGATTTTGCTACAGCGATCGTACCTGCTGCGAGTGTCGGGTTCTCAAATACGCCCATCGGCCCGTTCCATACAACAGTCTTTGCATTCTTTACTGCGTCTGCGTATAATTTTGCTGTCTCTGTTCCAATATCAAGTCCTTCCATATCTGCCGGAATTGCATCTGCGGATACGTTGCTGACCTCGATCGGTCCGTCGATTGGATCCGGGAAGGAAGCTGCGATCGTGGTATCCACTGGAAGTAATAATTCTTTTCCTAATGATTTTGCCTTATCCATCATCTCTTTACAGTAGTCGAGCTTGCTGTCGTCCACCAAAGATTTTCCGATTTCTTTTCCCTGTGCTTTTAAGAAGGTATATGCCATACCGCCGCCGATGATTAAGGTATCGCATTTTTCTAATAAGTTAGAGATAACATTTAATTTGTCGGCAACCTTTGCCCCGCCTAAGATGGCAACAAACGGTCTCACCGGATTTTCAACTGCATTTCCTAAAAAGTCGATCTCTTTTTGCATTAAGTATCCGACAACTGCGGTGTCCACTAACTCGGCAACTCCTACGTTCGAGCAGTGTGCTCTGTGCGCTGTACCGAATGCATCGTTTACAAACACGTCACAGAGGGACGCTAAGTCTTTGGAAAATGCCTCGCCGTTTTTTGTCTCCTCCGCGCGGTAACGGGTGTTCTCTAACAGAATAATATCGCCGTCCTTCATCGCCTCTACGGCTGCCTTTGCATTTGGTCCGACAACTTCGTTATCTGCCGCAAATTTTACTTCCTGACCCAATAACTCTGTGAGTCTTGCCGCTACAGGAGCTAAAGATAATTCCGGTTTCGGCTCTCCTTTTGGTTTTCCTAAGTGGGAGCAGAGAATGACTTTTCCGCCGTCAGCCACTAATTTTTTGATGGTAGGAAGAGCTGCCACTAAACGGTTCTCGTCTGTGATTTTTCCCTCTTTTAAAGGTACGTTGAAATCGCAGCGGCAGAGAACGCGGAGTCCTTTTACATTAATGTCGTCTACTGATTTTTTATTTAATCCCATTTCTATCGTCCATCCTTTCTATAACGAAAGGCCCGGTCCTGCCGGACCGGACCTTTTTTGGTTACGTCACTGTATTCAAATCCGCTGATTCTTATGCTAATTCAGAGAAGTATTTGATTGTACGAACCATCTGAGATGTGTAGCTGTTCTCATTGTCATACCATGAAACAACCTGTACTTCATATAAATCATCAGAAATCTGATTTACTAATGTCTGAGTTGCATCAAATAAGGAACCAAATCTCATTCCTACGATATCGGAAGATACGATCTCGTCCTCGTTGTATCCGAAGGACTCGTTTGCTGCTGCTTTCATAGCTGCATTGATATCTTCTTTTGTCACGCCGGCTTTCTTAACAACTGCTGTTAAGATCGTTGTGGAACCTGTCGGAGTAGGAACACGCTGTGCAGCGCCGATTAATTTGCCGTTTAACTCCGGAATAACCAGACCGATTGCTTTTGCAGCGCCAGTGCTGTTAGGAACGATATTAACTGCTGCTGCACGGGATCTTCTTAAATCACCTTTTCTCTGTGGTCCGTCTAATGTCATCTGATCACCTGTGTAAGCGTGGATTGTGCACATGATACCGGACTGGATCGGTGCAAATTTGTTTAATGCATCTGCCATTGGTGCTAAGCAGTTTGTTGTACAAGAAGCTGCTGAGATGATTGTATCAGAAGCTTTTAATGTCTCGTGGTTTGTGTTGTATACGATTGTTGGAAGATCGTTACCTGCTGGAGCAGAAATAACAACTTTACGAGCACCTGCATTGATGTGTGCCTGTGCTTTTTCTTTGGATGTATAGAATCCGGAGCACTCTAATACAACGTCAACTTTTAATTCACCCCATGGGCAATTGTTTGCATCTGGGAATGCGTAGATTTTGATTTCTTTTCCATCAACTGTGATAGAATCTTCTCCAGCTGTTACTGTGTCAGCTTTCTCATATTTTCCCTGAGAAGAATCATATTTTAACAAGTGTGCTAACATTTTAGGGCTTGTTAAATCGTTGATTGCTACTACTTCGTATCCTTCTGCACCGAACATCTGTCTGAATGCAAGACGACCAATACGGCCAAAACCATTGATTGCTACTCTTACTGCCATTTCTTATTCCTCCTAGAAATTTTGAATGAAATTTTTTCTTACTTTTGAGCTAGCTTGCCCAACTACTGATATTTTAACTAATTCTTAGAAAAATTTCAAGGGTATTTCGTATCTTTGTTAAACTTTTCACTATTTTTTTACACATATTGGATTTTGTATAAGAATTCAGGGGCAAAAACTACCGTTTTGCCCCCAGTATTGTTTCACTTCTATTTTCGGATGGTGATGGATTTGATATTACTGTAAGATCCATAGAGTCTTTGTCCGTTTACATTCCGGTATGCCCGTATCTTATAGTAGTATTTTTTTCCGATCATCCGGTTTTTGTCTGTCATGCTGCAGTTCTTTGCTGAATTGATCGTTTTTATTTTTTTATATCCGGAGTTCTTTTTTGTGGAACGGTATACTTCATATCCGCTGGTTTTATCGCTCCGGTTCCACTTTAACCACACTTTTTTGGTCGCTTTATTCTTTGCCGTTGTCAGCTTCACGGTCTGCGGTATTTTTACCACACTGTCATAATTATTCGCATGGCGGATATAAGTTAAGCCCGTAATGGATGATTTTGGGATCGTAACGTTCCATCGGATCTTGCAGTGGCCGTCCCAGTTGCAGTCTGCAAACGTGATCGTATCTGCCGTAACCTTTGTCACAAAAACGGAATGCGTATTATACCTGTAACGGATCACATCCCCGGCTTTTACTTTTGACAGGTTCGTATGGCTAGACCAGGTTCTTGGTGCACTTCCGAACACATCATAACCGAGTTTTTCTGAAAATCCCATACACTGGATCGCATTAGAAAAACTGTTACAGCCGCACTGCCCCTGATATCCCTTTGCCAGACAATTGCCATGATGCGTACACGGTGTATCCGTCCAGCCATCCGGGTTATTTACAAAACTCCCTGAGTGGTTCCAGTATTTTCCGTTTGGAAATTTTTTCTGAAGTTGCGTGATCCTCTGCTCTAAACTTCCGCTTGTACTTGCTGCTTCTGCCTTTATCGGTGTATCTGCCACAGCCAGCATGGACACAAGCAGGCAGACCGTAAGCAGTCCTGATAGTATTTTTTTCATCGGTGGATTCCTTCCCTGTTGGTATATTGCAGATGTTTTCTGCTTCCTTTGTCACTATATTAAATGATAACATGGGACAGGGATGTGAACAAGTGGAATCTTTTGCTGTGATTGTGATATAATGAGTGCAAGCGATGAGCAGTGCCATCCAACGAAAATATAACTGACTTGTGCTTGCATAAAGTCAATTATATTTTTGTTGGATGATAGGGCGAATGCCCGTACAGCAAAAAAATCTTTGATTTTTGAGCGGCACTGCGATGTGTATGCATACACGGTAACGCATAATTGAATGAAATAATCACAGGAGGATTACAAATGCTTTGGGACACCCATTTACATACACGTTATTCCGGTGACAGCACTGCCGAACCGGAAGATATGGTTCAGGCTGCCCTTCAACATGGTTTGGATGGCATCTGCTTTACCGATCATATTGATTACGACTATCCAAAAGAACCGGAACTTTTTTTATTCGATATGGATGCTTATCAAAAAGAGTTGTCTGAGTTAAAGGAAAAATATCAAAACGTTCTGCCAATCTGCATTGGTGTGGAACTCGGTCTACAGCCACAGGCCGCGGAATATAACCGTCAGCTTTTACAGAACAGCATTTTAGACTTCGTCATTGGTTCTTCCCATGTTGTGCACGGGATCGATCCTTATTATCCTGAGTATTATGAAGGAAAAACGGAGTATGAGGCTTACTTAGAATATTTTGAATCCATTCTAGAAAATATTCAGGCTTATGACGATTTTGACGTTTACGGACACATCGACTATGTTGTCCGCTATGGTCCAAATAAAAATGCCGATTATTCTTATCGAAAATATTCTGACGTGATAGATGAGATCTTTAAGCAGTTAATTTCCCGTGGAAAAGGCATCGAGTTAAATACTGCCGGTTTAAAATACGGTCTTGGACATCCGCATCCAACGGAAGATGCCCTTGGCCGCTACCGTGAACTTGGCGGCGAGATCCTGACGATCGGTTCTGACGGACACAAACCGGAACACCTCGCCTTTGATTTTAAAAAAGTGCCCTCGTTTCTGCAGGATGCCGGTTTTCGCTATTATACGGTTTTCCGGGGACGGAAGGCGGAATTTGTGAAACTGTAAAAAGAGTTCTAAAAAATCCGTAGTGTGACAGGTACGATAAACCTCTATCACATTACGGATTTTTCTCTGTTTTTATATTTTATACTAACTTCATTCCATCCTGTTCTTCTACACAGTCTGTATTTATAGTTCTTTACGCACTCCTTCTACTCGTCCTTCTAATTTCCCTTTCAGTATTAAATCATCAATTGCTTTGCACATATTGACCCTGCCCCCTTCGATATAATCATCTTTGACTGCAAGTAAATTCTCTGTTCCTGTATAGGCAGCTGCCATATTGTAGGCATCCTCTTCCATTTTTCCATACTCAGGATCTTTCGTCATTAACTGCCGCATACTCTCATCATCCTTAGAACAGCGGATAAAATCCAACATTCCATGCAAATCTGTAGCTGCATCCCATTCGTCTTTTCCATAGTATAGCACAAATGTCACAACCGGATAAAGACGTATATCTTTTTGAAATCCACACAAATACTCTGCTGCTGTTAAATGCTGACCATCCTTTCCTTTTCTGCGAAGTCTTCTGCGGATACACTTAAGCTGCCTCTCGTATTCTCCAACATCGTAAGACATTGCCCGTACCGGAAATGTATAATCGATGTTGCTCTGATTTTCAATACCGATCACGGAAAAATTAATGCCAAAGGCAGTCTTACGGACTAAATCACGGATTTTAATGCCATATGTGTGTTTTCCGATATACCGGTGCTTTCTGTCTCCCGTGGTCTGTCCCCAGAAACCGGTCTGCGTATCCATCTCCTGCTTTTTTCTAAATTGAATTAAAAGCATAGATTTTTTGATTTGATATTAGATAGAATTGACAGGTATACACCTGATAAGATATCCAGAATCTGTATGCTTTGTGAGAATTTTATCATAAGTTCCCGCTGCTGTAAAGGATACTTTTGGCTTCTACGCTTAGTGCAATATGGATACTACATTCAGATGCTGTCAGCTAAAATTTGCGGAATCTGATATCATTTTACCCAAAAATATTTACACTCAAAAAAATGCCGTAACCCCTTGAGATTACGGCATTTTCAACGTTTTCTTAATTAATACTTTAGTTCTTCTTAGAACTTACCAGCCTTTGCAGCTTCCTCAACAGAAACAGCAACTGCTACGGTAGCACCTACCATTGGGTTATTACCCATTCCGATCAAGCCCATCATTTCTACATGAGCCGGTACGGATGAAGAACCAGCGAACTGTGCATCAGAGTGCATACGTCCCATAGTATCTGTCATACCGTAGGAAGCAGGACCTGCTGCCATGTTGTCCGGGTGAAGTGTACGTCCTGTACCACCACCGGATGCTACTGAGAAGTATTTCTTGCCCTGCTCGATACATTCTTTCTTGTATGTACCTGCTACAGGATGCTGGAAACGTGTAGGGTTTGTAGAGTTACCTGTGATAGATACACCTACATTCTCTTTGTGCATGATCGCAACACCTTCTACTACGTCATCTGCACCATAGCATTTTACAGAAGCACGAAGTCCGTTAGAATAGGATTTCTCATATACTACGTTTAATTCATTCTTTGCGTAATCCATCTTTGTCTCAACAAATGTGAATCCGTTGATACGGGAGATAATCTGTGCAGCGTCTTTTCCAAGACCGTTTAAGATAACGCGTAAAGGTTTCTGACGTACTTTGTTTGCTTTCTCGGCAATACCGATCGCACCTTCTGCTGCTGCAAAAGATTCATGTCCTGCTAAGAAGCAGAAACACTCTGTCTCTTCCTCTAATAACATTTTTCCTAAGTTACCATGGCCGATACCAACTTTTCTGTGGTCTGCAACGGAACCCGGAATACAGAAAGCCTGAAGACCTTCTCCGATTGCTGCTGCTGCATCTGCTGCTTTTCTGCAGCCTTTTTTGATTGCGATAGCTGCTCCTACTGTGTAAGCCCAGCAAGCGTTCTCAAAACAGATCGGCTGGATTTTCTTTACCTGCTCGTAAACGTCAAGTCCAGCATCTTTTGTAATTTTTTCAGCCTCTTCGATGGAGCTGATTCCATAACTGTTTAAAACGGAATTGATCTGGTCAATTCTTCTTTCATATGATTCAAATAATGCCATTTCTGTTCGTCTCCTTTCGCTTGTGGCTTACTCTTTTCTTGGGTCAATAATCTTAACAGCATCAGCTACACGGCCATACTGACCTTTTGCTTTCTCCCATGCAGTGTTAGGATCATCACCTTTTTTGATAAAGTCAGTCATTTTTCCAAGAGAAACGAACTGATATCCGATTACTTCGTTGTCTTCGTCAAGTGCGATACCTGTTACATAGCCTTCTGCCATCTCTAAGTAACGAACACCTTTTTCTTTTGTTGCGTACATAGTACCAACCTGAGAACGAAGTCCTTTTCCTAAGTCCTCTAATCCTGCACCGATTGCAAGTCCGTCATCAGAGAATGCACTCTGTGTACGTCCGTATACAATCTGTAAGAATAATTCTCTCATTGCAGTATTGATTGCATCACATACAAGGTCTGTATTTAATGCCTCTAAAATTGTCTTGCCCTGTAAAATCTCTGCTGCCATAGCTGCGGAGTGTGTCATACCGGAGCATCCGATAGTCTCAACTAATGCTTCCTCAATAATACCATTCTTTACGTTTAATGAAAGTTTGCAGGCACCCTGCTGTGGAGCACACCAGCCTACACCGTGTGTAAAACCTGAAATATCTTCGATTTGTTTGGAGTGTACCCATTTGCCTTCTTCTGGGATTGGAGCCGGTTCGTGTTTTGCACCTTTAGCAACCGGACACATGTTTTGAACTTCCTGTGTGTAAATCATTTTAAGACTCCTTTCGATTGGATGAAATTGTAGTTGCGTTAAATTCTTAACACACTGATGTAGTTATTTTCTCATAAAATGTCGAAAACATCAAGGGGATATTGAAAAATTAGAACAATCTGATGTTACAATAGTTCTATCAGCCGTTTCACATCCTCTTCTTTTGTCGCCCAGCTTGTCACAAATCTGGCTACGGTGTGGTTTTCGTCTACCTTTTCCCAACGTCCGAAGACCACTTCTTTTTGCAGTTCTGCCATTTTTTCATTCTCCAGCACAATAAAAATCTGGTTTGTCGGCGAGTCCAGATAAAAGGTATATCCTTTGTCGCGGAACGCATCTTTTAACTGCTGTGCACAGGAAATTGCACTTTTTCCGATTTCAAAATAAAGAGAATCGGTAAACAATGCATCAAACTGAACGCCCAGCAAACGTCCCTTTGCCAGCAGTCCGCCATGCTGTTTGACACTGGTAAAGAAATGTTTCGGCATATTGTTCTTTGTAAACACAACTGCTTCGCCGCACAATGCCCCTACTTTTGTTCCGCCTATGTAAAAAACATTACAATAGTTTGCAATATCCGTTAAGCTGACATCTGTGCCTGCACTTGCTAATGCATAGCCAAGACGCGCCCCATCTAAATATAGGGGAATATCGTATTCATGGCAAACTGCGGAGATCTCTTCTAATTCTGACTTTGTATACAGTGTTCCGTATTCCGTCGGATGTGTGATGTATACCATTCCCGGAAACACCATATGATCGTAACTTGCATCACCGTAGTAAGTTGTTAAATATTTTTTTAATTCTTCTGCCGATATCTTTCCATTCTCCTGTGGAATCGTGAGTACCTTATGACCGGTAAATTCAATTGCTCCTGCCTCATGTCCGCTGACATGCCCTGTCGTAGCTGCAATGACACCCTCATACCCTTGCAGCATCGCATCAATGACAATCTGGTTTGTCTGCGTTCCTCCACTGATGAAAAAAATCTCCGCATCCGGACATTCACATGCCTCTTTGATTTTCTGCTTTGCCCGCTCACAGTAGGTATCATGGCCGTAGCCGGACAACTGCTCCATATTGGTATCGATCAGGTGCTTCAACACCTTCTCATGTGCTCCCTCAGAATAGTCATTTTCAAAATATAACATCGACTTCTACCTCCTCTTACTCGTTCTTTTGTACAACCTCATTGCGATTTTTATAAATAGAATGGTCTGCTACCACTCCGCGTACCATAGAAAGCGGATAGACATTGGTATGAGCACCAATGACCGTACCCGGATTTAAAACGGAATTGCATCCTACCTCCACATAATCTCCAAGCATCGCCCCGAATTTCTTAAGTCCTGTTTTAATTTCTTCTTTTCCGTCTTTTACAACCACAAGTGTCTTGTCCGACTTTACATTAGATGTAATCGAACCCGCACCCATATGAGACTTATGTCCTAAAATGGAATCCCCCACATAGTTATAATGCGGAACCTGAACGGAATTAAAAAGTATCACATTTTTCAACTCGGTAGAATTGCCCACCACGCAGTTTTTTCCTACGATGGCATTTCCTCTGATAAAGGCACAATGTCTGACCTCGGCACCTTCATCAATGATTAAAGGTCCATTTAAAAATGCTGTCTCTGCCACCTTTGCAGATTTCGCTACCCAGATGTTCTCTCCGCGTTTTTCATATACTGACACATCTAAGGTATTTCCCAATTCCACAATGAAATCTTTAATCTTTGGAAGCACTTCCCACGGATAGGTCACACCTTTAAAAATATCCGCTGCAATGGTTTCTTCTAAATTATAGAGCTGATGTATCTCACACTTTTTCATTGTCTTTCTCTTTTCCTTTCGTTTTCCCTTTTTTATAATATGCGGCTGCATGATCAAAAGAACCGCGCAGGGCATATTGATTTCTTAAATTCAATACCACATCTGTCCGTCTTTTGATAAAATTCTCTAATTTTACCATGTACTCTTCTGTCGTAATGCTTCCCTCTGCCACATAGGTCAGTCCTTTTTCCCAGCTTGCTGTTAAATCAGGATTTAACAATGGTCTTATCGAAGCATTTACTACATCATAAATCATCTCTCCAAGCAGGGTCGGCGTGATGATCTGTGTCTTTTTGTTCAATGCCAGATATTTATTTGCCACTAATTTTTTTAAAATTTCCGCACGGGTCGCTGAGGTGCCGATCCCGCTTCCCTTGATCTGCGCTCTTAACTCTTCGTCTTCGATCAACTGTCCGGCATTTTCCATTGCCAGTATGATAGAACCGGAGTTGTAACGCTTTGGCGGAGAAGTCTCCCCCTCTTTGATGTAGAGGCTTTTCACCGGAAGCTGTGTTCCTTTTTTCATAGCTGAAATCCGTTCTAACAGTTCGGTATCGCAAAGCCCGCTGTCTGCATCTTCTTCCGGCTTTTCCTCCAGTTTTTTCTTAAAAAACGAGTAGTCCATGACCTTTAAATAGCCCGGATCTGCTAACACCTTAAAATTAGAAAAGAATTTTTCTCCTTCTATCGCAGAGGTCAATGCTACTTTCTGATATACCGCAGGCGGATAAAATATCGCAAGAAATCTTCTGGTAATAACTTCATAGACTTTGACTGACAAAGGTTTCAGACTCTTCATCGCCCCAAATCCCTGTCCTGTCGGAATGATCGCATAATGGTCGGTGATCTGCTTATCGTTGACATATCGTGTCTTTGCAAGTCCCTGATAGCTTTTATTTGCGATGATCTCTTCGGCATAAGCCCGTACTCCCGGAATATTCTGCAGACCCTTGATATTTTTTGTGATCTCTTTTGATACTGCCGTAGAGAGGACTCTGGCATCTGTTCTTGGGTAGGTCACTAATTTTTTCTCATATAATTCCTGCACAATGCGAAGGGTTTCATCCGGACTGATCTTGAAAAATTTAGAACAGTCATTCTGCAGTTCCGCTAAGTTATATAACAGCGGCGGCTTTTTCTGCTCTTTTTTCTTCTCGATTTTTTCTACAACTGCCTGTGTCCCTTCGGTCTGCTGGCTGCTCTGTCCATTTTCGTTCTCGGTAAATTCCGTGTTTCCGGTAAGACCGGCAATAAACGCCCCGGCATCCTCTTTTTGTAAAAATCCATTGTCTTTATAGAGTTTTGGCGACTGATAAAATTTACTTCCCTCAACTGCCTTCCACTCGCTCTCTATGCCGGTGCCTTCGATCGCCATGCTGCTGAACACCCGGTAAAACGGTGTTTTTACAAATTCACGGATCTCACGTTCCCGTCGTACCACCATTCCCTGTACGCAGGTCATTACCCTGCCGACAGAAATCACGGTATATCGCTCATGCAGATAATTTGCAAGCGTATTTCCATATTTTAAGGTCAGAAGCCTTGAAAAATTAATCCCCATTAAATAATCTTCTTTTGCCCGCAAATATGCGGAATCGGACAGGTTATCATATTCCGATAAGTCCTTTGCCTCGCGGATGCCACGCAAAATCTCTTCTTCCGTCTGGGAATCAATCCAGACACGTTTCCGCTGCTTTCCTTTGTCTTTGACACCTGACATCTGCTCCACCAAACGGTAGATATATTCTCCCTCACGCCCTGAGTCCGTGCAGACATAAATCGTATCCACATCTTCCCGGTTTAAAAGCTGCGATACGATTTCATACTGGTTCTTTGCACTTGGAATCACTTCATACAGGAACTCTTCCGGTAAAAACGGAAGTGTCTCAAGACTCCACTTTTTATATTTTTCATCATATACTTCGGGATAACTCATCGTGACAAGATGACCGACACACCATGTCACGACTGCTGTTTCGCCCTCTTTATAACCATTGTGGTTACGCATCTCTAACTTTAATGCTTTTGCAAATTCCTGCGCAACGCTTGGTTTTTCCGCTATGTATAAAGCTTTCGCCATAATCACTCCTACAATTCATTCATATCAATTAATTTTATTTTCGGATTTTCTTCTGCTCTCTCCCGGATTGCTTCATCAAAGGACTGTGCAGAAAACAGATAATACTGCTCCGCTTTGATTTTTGCCTGTTTCATCGAAAATTCTAAATTTTTCCACATTTCATCGGTCAGTTCCGGCTCTGACCAGTTGCAGATTGCCACGATATTCTGCCGCACGGAATCCTGTGCAATGATATCAATGGTTCCTTTTTTTCCGATCCATACGCCCATTTTCACTGCCTGTACTGCCAACTGTCCCTGTGCATTTAACAATGCCAGATACTCACCACATACTTTTACAAAATAGCGGTTCAGATAGTCATTCAATTCTTCTTTGATATAGCGCTCATAAAATTCCTCGGTACTCATTTCATACAATCCGCTCATGTGCGGATAAACAAACTTGTACCAGAAGTGGATCAGGGTATGTTTGATCTGATACAGACCTTTTTGTGCATTGTCCCATCCTCCGGTTTCAAACACACTGATCTTCTCTACAATATCGTATGCCATCAGATTTTTTAAGTATACACTGATCTTAGCTCTTGAAAATCCCGTATCGTGATAAAGATCATTCAGCTTGCGGTTGCCTGCTGCAAGCGAGCATAAGATCGTATTATAGACAGATAATTCCCTTAAATCCCTGCCCACTACGCGCTCTGCCTCACGGAAAAGATTTCCGTTTGGTGACAGGATATGCTTACACACATTATATTTCAGATCTTTTTTAGAACTCCAACGGTTCACATATGCCGGTACTCCGCCAATGATCCCGTAGGTTTCCACACATTCGCTTACGGAATATTCCGGCAGTGCATGTACCAGTTCTAAGAACTGCATATCTCTTAAACGCACTATGCGGTCAACTTTTTTAAGACTTGCTTTAAGCAGCTCCCTGCCCTCTTCTTCAATCCACTTAAAGGCACTGCTTGCTAAAATGATCAGAACCGGCCCCGGATAAAGGCGTTTTGCCTTTAACTTCATAATTGCCTCTAAAAAAGTATCATCCTTTTTTGCGATATGATGAAATTCATCAATGATCACGACCAGTTTGGACGCATCACCGCTTTTGATCCGGTTAAAACACTCTTCATAGGTGTATTTTTTTATGGCTGCATCATACTGCTCTTCTATCTGCATCCCCATCATTTTTCGCTGCTGCTGCTCGGATGCCGGACGTGCTCTGTAATAAAAGGCTTTTTTGTCCTGCATAAAATATTTTAAAAGCTGCTCTTTCTGGCAGTTCTCATCACCGTAATAGATGACCAGACGGTTTCCGTTTGCCTGATATTCTTCTTCTAATGGTTTGATCTCAGCGGTTCTGATAATCATAGACTTCCCTCCTCATATGTGAATTGATGTGTGTTTCGTATACTCTATATCTACAGTGCATCTCAAAAATCAAAGATTCTTTCGATGTGCGGGCATGTTAACTCATTTGTACTCATTATATCACAATTTAATTTTTGCCACAAGAAAAGAAACTCAGTTATATGCCTCTACAGAAAATATACAAAATAAGAATCGGATTCTACGGCTCTTAAATTTACCTTCCGTTTTTTACAATCTCTGTAAAATCTGACCAATCTTCTACTTTAAAAGCTCTAATATCACGAACACTATTTCTGAACCATTCAATCTTTGATAATCGACTGATTGCCTTATATACCGTTGTCAAGCTATTTTCATTGCTTTTATTGATGTAGACACTGCCATGTGTCCATTCAAATCCAACATTGCCCAACTCATGCCTAACTTCTTCATAAGCACAATGATACGAATTACCATACTCTTTCTTTAAAACTTCTAAATTTAACTCAAAAGAAATACCATACATTTCCTATATTTCCTCCTATACTGCTTTCCTGCCAAACTCATGTTAACTGATCCGATGCCCGGATGTCCTGTTCTACAAACTCTTTGACAATTACAATCCTGCGTGATAATATAATGTTAGAAATAGGTACTGCCGATAGACGGTTAGTCCGATATAAAGTCAAACAAAAATAGCTGCTTCACTTGGACATGGGCGGCTATTTTTGTGGTTTATCATTATCTTTACCGAATGTGTATCCGATACTAAAGCAGGTCAAGCCGAAGCTAACTACTGCAATGAAGTCTACAATACTCATTGGCTTAGCCCTCCTTTCCACTGGATTCCATTTTCAGGTTTCTATGTAATCAGAGGGTCACAGTCCCTCTACAGAAGGACTAACCGCCTACCGTTATGACAGTACCCAAAATATATTATATCACATTTTTACAAGTAGCACCATTATCCGACTTTGCTTTGAAGCACAAAAAAGACATCTTTTCGATGTCTTTTTTGTATTTCCCTATATGCTACTTTACTTTTACCGTCTTTTTGCTGCTCCAGGTTCCGTAGTATTTCTTTCCGCTTATCTTTTTGTAAGAACGGATCCGTACATAGTATTTCTTTCCGGTCTTTAGCTTTTTAATAGTCTGCTTCGTGGTCTGTTTCTTTCCGATCACTACATTCTTTACGTTCTTTTTGAACTTTTTGTCCGTGGAATACTGCACCTGATAGCCGTCTGATCGGTTATCTTTCTTCCACTGCACCGTCAGCTTTTTCTTCCCGGAGGACAGCTTCTTAATATCACGCTTTCCCGGTACGGCATAAATGGTTACTTTCTTCGTCTGCTTTTTATAAGCCGATGTTTCTTTTGCCGTTATGCTGATCGTTACTTTCCCGGTTCCTTTGATCTTCACTTTGCCTTTACTGTTTACCGTGGCAACCTTTGTATTGCTGCTCTTATAGGTAATCTTGCCTTTAGCTTTTGGTTTTAAAGTAAAGGAGGAATTATACGCTTTCTTATAACTGGAAGAGATACCCGTTATCTTCTGACCTGATTTCTCGGTTGTGTTATCTTTTTTCTGATCGGTTTTTTGGTCTTTCTCTCCAGAATCTGTTGTGCTGTCTTTTTTCTGTATCTCAAAATAGGCTACTGTCTCTCCAGTATAATTTCCAGTCCCTTTAATGATCGCTTTTCCGGTTCCCGGTTTCGTATTATCAGAATACGATATCGTATAATCGGTTCCTTTCTTCAGCTCTTTATCTTTTAATATTACTTTCGCCTCCGGCATCTGTGCTTTTCCATTGTAATTTACATTATTAACGCTTACTACAGAATTGCAGATAGACGATTTTAAAACTTTTACCGTAAATTTCCCGTTTTTTATACTTCCATCATCATCTTTTACCGAAACATTAATTGTGACACTTCCAGCTCCGTTTACTTTAAAATAGTGCTCATCCCATTTCTCACCACAACTATTCGATTCGTGTTCTACACCATATACCAGTTTATCTGTATCACCTGTAATATTCCAATTTAAAAGTTCATTACAGGTTGGTGTATCTTTTCCATAACTTTCCGGAGCATTTGACCAGATTGAAAAATAGACTCTGTGTTCTCCCTCTGCATTAAAACTGAAATCATGCTTTACCGTATGATAGTCCAAGACGGCTATTCCATTATTGGTAAATTGTTCATAGTGAACCATACATTGAATATCTTTAATCGGTACAGAGACAACCGCTTTTATTGTAAGTGTACGACCTCTTCCATCTGTTCCAACAAGGGTACATTGTCCATGATTGACTGCTTTTAATGTAGAATGTCCATTAATTGTCTCTACATATGCCACCTTATCATCGGAGCTTTTCCATGTCACAACATCCGTTGTGTCTTCCGGGAAAAGCTGATAGTCGATCGTACAGTTTTCCTCCGGCTCTAATGTGATGTTCTTTGTCCTGCTTCCATCAGCAAAGGTTAGATCTGTTGCCGGTGTCAGGTATGCATTTCTTTCTTCTGCAGATAATTCGGACTCCAACAACACACTGGTGTTTTCCGAATTATAAAAGTCATCTGCCGATCCAATTGCTTCTTTCATTGCCTGATTCTTAACAATGATCTTACAGTTTGTAAGACTGGCAAATATATCTCTTACATCAACTTGTGAAGGTTCGGTATGGCAGAATACTATCGTTGCGTCTGAAAGTCCCGTAAATGCTGATATTCCGATAAAACTTACCGTATCAGGAATAACGATCTTCCTTAGATTTTTAGGCTGATAAAAATCTCCTACTGCATCAATATCTCTCGGAATAATATATGTTTCACCCGGCTTATTTTCCGGATAACGCTCAATCATTGGTTTCCCATTATCTGCTGCATACCGAAACAACACCCCATCCCTGGAAAAATAAACCGGATTTCCTTCTTCCACTGTGATCGATCTCAGTGATTTTGTTCCATCAAATGTAGTTATCACTACATCTCCGGGATGCCCCATATGGATCACTGTTGCCGGTATATGAATGGTTTCCACCGTTGTATTCTTATAAAATACCTCCTGCTCCAGTGAGGTTACCGTATGACCCTCGATCGTGGATGGTATGACTACATCCTTATCACTGCCCGTATATTTTGTGATCTCTGCCGTTCCATCTAAATATAATTTAGCTTCCCAATCGTGCTGTTCCTGAGTGCCGTTTTCAGGCACGTTTTCCGTTTCCGTGGTAATTTCCCCACTTAATTCATTTTCATTGCTTATTTCCGCCTGTACGTCCTCAGAAACACACTCCGCTGCAGGCTCCTCATCCTTTTTTTCTTTTATGGAATCTTCTTCCTGAACTGCCTGTATGGTGCTCTCTTCCATTCCGGTATTTTCGGCTGCATACACCAGTCCGCTGTTTGTAATGCAGAGTGATACTGCAATGATCCATGCTGAAATCCTTTTTGCCTTCATAAAAAAATCTCCTTCCACCTGTTCCCCGTTATTTACTATGTTTTCCCAAAAGGGAAAGCTGATTATTTTCATTCCGATTATACCATAGAAAACAGCTTGATTTAAAATCTTATTACAAAAATTTTTGCCAGAACAAAATTTCCTATATCCAAAAAAGAAGCCACATTTGCGGCTTCTTTCAAAAAACAACAATACTTTCTTTATTTTTTTGTAATATATCCCTGTGCTTTTAAAAGCTCAGCACACAGAATCGCTCCGCCTGCGGCTCCGCGGACTGTATTATGGGATAAACCAACGAATTTCCAATCGTATACCGTATCTTCTCTTAAACGTCCGACAGATACGCCCATTCCGTTTTCATAATCCACATCTAAAGCTACCTGTGGGCGGTTATCGTCTTCTAAATACTGGATAAACTGTTTTGGTGCACTCGGAAGTCCTAACTCCTGTGGTGCTCCTTTGAAGTTTACAAGTTTTTCGATCAACTGCTCTTTGGTCGGCTGTTTTTTGAATTTTACAAATACGGCTGCTGTATGTCCGTTTAATACCGGAACACGGATGCACTGGCAGGTAATGACCGGGCTTTCCGCCGGTACGATCACACCGTCTTTGATCTCGCCCCAGATACGAAGCGGCTCTTTTTCAGACTTTTCTTCTTCGCCACCGATGTATGGAATAATGTTGCCTTCCATCTCCGGCCAGTCTTTAAAGGTTTTTCCTGCACCTGAAATTGCCTGATAAGTGGTTGCAACTACCTCATATGGCTCAAATTCTTTCCATGCCGTCAGTACCGGTGCGTAGGACTGAATAGAACAGTTTGGTTTTACTGCCACAAATCCTCTGGTGGTTCCTAAACGTTTTTTCTGGAACTCAATGACTTTCATATGTTCTGCATTGATCTCCGGTACTACCATCGGTACATCCGGTGTCCAGCGATGTGCACTGTTGTTTGATACAACCGGTGTCTCTGTCTTTGCATACTCTTCCTCGATTTTTTTGATTTCCTCTTTTGTCATATCTACTGCGGAAAATACAAAATCTACTTCTGATGCTACTTTTTCCACTTCATTGACATTCATGACAACAATCCTTTTCACGGCTTCCGGCATTGGAGTGTCCATCTTCCATCTTCCTCCGACTGCCTCTTCATATGTCTTACCGGCACTTCTAGGGCTTGCTGCAATGGTCGTTACCTCAAACCACGGATGATTCTCTAACAGGGAAATGAAACGCTGTCCTACCATTCCCGTTCCGCCTAAAATACCTACTTTTAATCTGTCGCTCATATCTAATCTCCTCACACATTTCGCTTGTTTTGTCCGCTTGTTGCGGACATTTGTCTTTCTGTTAAAATACTATGCTATTTTCGACAAAAAAACAATTCATATTTTGCTAAAATTTTCTCTTAGATTTCTAAATTTCTTATGCATTTTCAACAATTCTTACTGTTTTAACCAGTCTGAGCCATGATTTTTTGCAAGATATTCTTTTTCTAAGGCAATTACTTTTTCCATTGCCTCTTTTCCCGGTGCGCCGATCGTCAGACGTTTATTGACACAGGTTTCCATGGAAATTGCATCATAAATATCTTCTTCAAATACCGGACTGATGGCTTTTAATTCCTCTAAAGACATATCATCGATCGCCATATTTTTATCAATACAGTAAAGTACGATCTGACCTACGATCCCATGTGCATCACGGAATGGTACGCCATGATTTACCAGATAATCGGCAGCGTCTGTCGCATTGGTAAATCCGTTTTTCGAACTGTTGCGCATCACTTCCTGATTGAATTTCATCGTATCTAACATGCCTGTAAACAATGCAATACAGCCTTTTGCCGTATCCATCGCATCAAAGGAAAGTTCTTTATCCTCCTGCATATCTTTATTATATGCTAGCGGGATTCCTTTCATGGTTGTGAGCAGTGACACCAATGCACCATAGACACGTCCGGTCTTGCCACGGACTAATTCCGCAATATCCGGATTTTTCTTCTGTGGCATAATACTGCTTCCAGTGCTGTAAGCATCATCGATCTCTACAAATTGATATTCATTTGAATTCCAGATAATGACTTCTTCGCTAAAACGGCTCAGATGCATCATAATCGTAGAAAGAGCTGATAAGAACTCGATCAGATAATCCCTGTCGGACACTCCATCCATACTGTTTAAGGTTGGTCCGTAAAATCCCATCAGTTCCGCCGTATAATCCCGATCCAGTGGATAGGTGGTACCTGCTAATGCACCGGAGCCCAGTGGGCAGTAATTCATTCTTTCAAAGATGTCACGCAGACGCTGTCTGTCTCTTTTAAACATCTCAAAATAAGCTCCCATATGATGTGCTAACGTAATCGGCTGTGCCTTCTGTAAATGTGTAAATCCCGGCATTATGGTCTCTGTATTTTCTTCCATGATTCTTAAAAGTACATTTAACAATTCTTCTAACAATGCATCGGTTGCCATTACTTCCTGTCTGGTATAAAGACGCATGTCCAATGCCACCTGATCATTACGGCTTCTTCCGGTATGTAATTTTTTACCGGTATCACCTAACCGGTCAATCAGGGTTGCCTCCACAAAACTATGGATATCCTCATACTCTGAGGAAATTTCTAACGTTCCATTCTCTACTTCACTTTGGATCTCTTTTAAGGTTTTAATGATGTCCTGCGCTTCCTCGTTTGTAAGAATTCCCTGTTTTCCTAACATTGTAACATGGGCAATGCTTCCCTCGATATCCTGTTTGTAAAATTTCTGGTCAAATGTAATGGACGCATTAAAATTATAGACAAGCTGATCTGTCTCTTTTGTAAAACGTCCTCCCCATAACTGTGCCATGTTCCTTACCTCTTTCTTTTTTATTTGATTTATAATTTTTTATCTCTCTGTCTGTTCTTTGCGGACACGTTCCCTTTCCCGCATGGAAAACACACAGCCACAATAATCCTGGCGGTACATTCCGTACTCATGCGACAACTCTACGGAGCGCTGATAACCGTTTTTCTTTTTAAAATCCGATAACAGATAATGCACGTCGTATTCCTCTTCTAACTTCAAGCCAATCTCGTTAAGCTTTGCCGCATTTTTCAAAGGGCTGATAGAAAGGGTTGTTGTAAAATAATCCATTCCCAACCGTTTTGCATATTCCGCCGCCTCACGCAGTCTCATTTCATAGCAGGAAAAACATCGTTCTCCGCCTTCCGGCACCTCTTCTAAACCTTTTGCCATCGCATAAAAATCTTCTTTATTAAATCTTCCTTCTATAAATGAGATCCTATTTTTTGCCGGGAACCGTTCAATGAACTCCTTTTGCTCTGCCACTCTTTTTTTATACTCCTCATCCGGAAAAATATTCGGATTATAGTATAACACCGTAATTTGAAAATACTCCGACAGATACTCCAGTACATAGCTGCTGCATGGAGCACAACAACTGTGCAGCAATAATGTCGGAACACGCTGTAGCTGCTGTAGTTCCTCTATGGTACGGTCTAAGATTTTCTGGTAATTTTGTTTCGTCTGATTTTTTTGCTGATTCTTTTGCTGGTTCATTTTCCGCCTCGATCAATCCTGCTACGATTCACGGTTCGTTTCTATCATACATAGCTGTTTTATTTTATCTCACTTTTTGTAAAAATGCAATTCTTATTCTCCGTCAATATGTATAATTATTCATCCGAATATCGGATACCTTACTCTACTGCCTTTTCAAAATGCTGATAGTCTTTTACACTGTTCCAACTGCCTCCCCATGTAAATCCATGTTCTGAAAAAAGTTGCAGGCACAGGTCTCCTTCTGTAATTTTATAAGAAAAATCTGCATTCCTATCCACATAGGTGCTTCCGTTTTGCGGCTCTACCGTAGTGATCCCGTTTTTTGTCCGCACGCATGGATTATATCTTGGATTGATATCTACCGCTAACCCCTGTCCATGCTTAGAAAGCCGGTCTGTTCCGGCAATGGTGCGGTAATTAAACGCAGATGTATTATTGTCACTCATGGATGCTTCATCGTCTGCACCATATTCGTCTATTAAGAGCATTTTTTCGATTGGATACCGTTTCTCATAGAGTTCTTTCATGATATCTAAAACATCGTCTGCAATCTTTTGATTGACAACCAGCTCTCCTATATGGGTTTTACCGTCAAACCCGGTATGCAATACCCGAAGATATCGCAGTTCGTCTCTGCCAATCCGGGCATTTTGCGGATAAGATACACCATCCATTCTTGCAAATACTTCATCCGACAGTTCCTCTTTATAAAAAAACTGCTCCATACCTTTTTGTGCCAAAACAGAATCTTCCACAACATCCCCCGCCTGTGTTTCTGTTATGTTGACTTCAGCCTTTTCCTCCGTTTCCATGCTTTCCTGCTCCTGCACTTTTTCTGACTCCCTCTGCGCTTTCTCTGTCTCTTTTGGGATTTTCATGGGATGTTCTTTTTTTATATGAGATGCTGCGTCTTTTTTTCGTATTTCTACCGATTCTTTGGATTGAAAATACCGGATTCCCAATAAAACACCTGCCATAAAAAATAGTATCACAAGTAAAATATAAATTTTTCTATGTTTCGGTCTTCCCATATTTACCTCCAAGTACAACTTGATAAATCAACAAGATTGTCTGTAAACTAATTAATCTATTTAAATACACCAAATTGGCTGCCCCTATATTTTTACAAGGACTACAGCCAATGCTTAATTTTTTTCGATGATACAAATGCCAAACCATTTACAATCGCAAAATATATTTCCAATCCACCAATCGTATCAATAATTCCATCAACAATTCGGTCTGCCACCTGCGGATTTCACAAATGGATATGGATATAATACTCAAGGTCTAACAAATCATATTCCACAGACTCTGTAAACAAACTACTATCCACGCTGTGCTCTCCTATGTATGTCCTAGCGTACAATATAGGTAATATTAGTTTTTCTCCCTTTACAATTTCTATAACCATACTTTCGTAAAAACAATTCTAAATCCTTTTCACGAATTTTATTATTAGGTCCACATATCACTTGATTAATTAAATTATTATGAAACTTTTCAAATTTTAAACTTACAAAAGGAACCATGTCGTTTTCTTTTATATTAAACTCAACATTATCTGCAACATATTTACTTGTTTTTCTTCGTGCTCCTTCTCCTAACGTACCAATGGATGTAATTTTTTTCCCTTTTATATCATCCTTGTTTAAAGAATTTTTGATAAAAAATCTCCATTCCTTCTCTTCTTTAAATCCTTCTGTCTTAAATTTTATACTCTCTTCTACTTCACTTAAAATATTATAGTATATTGTATTAAATATGTCCTCATCAAACTCTTTTGCTGAATAATATTGTATATTTCCCTCTTCAATGGCTCCCAAAATGATTTCAACTATACCTAACATCTGATTTGCAACATTTTTTACCCATTCATCAATTTGTTCTTTTGATAAATACTCTACTTTCTCCAAAGAAAATCCACTTACTGAAGAGATACCAACAAACTTTAATATCTCTTCCACATTCAGTCCAAGACATATCCCCTTTCCATCATCTGCATATCCTCTCCACTGACTTAATAAATCTCCTTCTTCTGAAAGACACAAAGCAAAAGTTGCAATGCTACCATCTTCAAATTCTTTTTCTATTTTTTTCTTTAACTCATTTACAAATAATCCAAATGCCTGCCTATTACCTTTTCCTTTATATTCAAACTTATAACTAAAACCATTATGTTCATCATAATTTTTAAGCATTTCATCAAATAAATCTGGAAAGAAAATGCTCATTTCTTTCACATCGTTGCTTTTTGTTATATCAGATAATCTAATATTTTTATGTTTCAATATACTTGTACCTTTCTCCATGCTTGCATAATGATATAATACCTTTGGATATCCTTTATTTTCCATTTTCTCATTCTCCTATATATTGTATTAATTTGTGACATATCCAAATATGTTTTCACAACACCAATATCCTGCTTTTACAACCTAATTCTATTATAATCAAAAATTTTCACTACCTCAAGCCAATCTTCCTATTGCCGTTTTACTCTTTGCTCCAAACCACCTATTCATAAAAAATGCAGCATAAAGCTGCATTTTTCAGACTGTAGACAAAGCGCTCCGAGAAATCATGTTTCTCGGAGCCTTTTTCTATC